>ERZ724515.393-NODE-393-length-16802-cov-5.933719_pt1 | contig 16802 bp, 16 predicted proteins | sample MGYA00376048_ERZ724515 | MGnify/ENA primary metagenome ERZ724515 (study PRJEB28724, sample SAMN07190885) | wastewater metagenome | isolation source: influent of sewage treatment plant in Hong Hong | place: Hong Kong | collected 2016-03-17 ... | reverse complement strand
CGGTCCGTTCGCGCCGCGCCGCGGGCGACCCGGTGCGCGCCGGTGGCCCGATCGGCACGGTGGGGCACGGCGGCCACTGCGACGCGCGGTGCATCCACTGGGGCGCCAAGATCGGCGGACACTATGTGGATCCCCTTGCTCTGCTGCCACGGCGCGCCCCGGTGCTCAAACCGGTCGTGCGGTGAGCGGCTCAGATCCCGATCTGCTGCAGCCTGGCCCGCAGGTCGAGGAGCGACTTGCTGTGGATCTGGCTGACCCGGCTCTCGGTCACACCGAGCACCGAACCGATCTCGGCGAGCGTGAGGCGCTCGTAGTAGTAGAGCGTGAGCACGACCTTCTCGCGCTCAGGCAGGGCCGCGATCTGCTCTGCGAGCAGGATCTTCATCTCCTCGGTCTCGAACTCCGCCTCAGGATCAGGCGCGCGAGGGTCCTCGAGAAGATCCCCGAGCGTCATCCGGTCGCCGCGGTCGGATCCGCCATGCGTGACCTCGTCGAGGGCCACGACGTTGGTGAAGGACACCTGACTCATCATCTTCGCCAGCTCGGGGCGGGTCAGTCCCATCCGATCGGCAAGCTCAGCCTCGGTGGGTGCGCGCTTCAACTCCGCTTCCAGTGCGGCGTGCGCCCGCTCGAGATCCTTGGCCTTGGACCGCACGGAACGCGGCACCCAGTCCAAGGACCGGAGCTCGTCGATGATGGCGCCCCGGATGCGGTTGATGGCGTAGGTCTCGAACTTGATCTGGCGGGTGGTGTCGTACTTGTCGATCGCATCGATGAGTCCGAACATCCCATAGGAGACGAGGTCTGCGGACTCCACGTTGTTGGGCAGCCCGGAACGAACGCGGCCGGCGACGTACTTCACCAGCGGCGCGTAGTGCAGGATCAACCGATCGCGGTAGCTGCGCTCTCCCGTGGTCTTGTAGTCGGTCCACAACTGGGTCAGCGCGGCGGCGTTCTGCGCCGCTTCCTCTGCAGCGATCGCCGCTTCATCGATGACTTCAGACTCAGGCACGGGGATGCGCATTCTCGTAGGCGGACCGCAGCCGCTCGGCGGAGACGTGCGTGTAGATCTGCGTGCTGGCGAGACTCGCGTGTCCGAGCAGTTGTTGCACGTAGCGGAGGTCGGCGCCTCCCTCGAGAACATGACTGGCCATGCTGTGCCGCAACCCGTGGGGCGCCAGATCCGGCAAGTCACCGAACGCCGAGGTGGTCTCGTGCACCACCCGTCTGGCCACCCGCACATCCAGCCGACGTCCCCGACGACCCACCAGCAGCGCCGACTCGTCGGCGTGGGCGAGTTCCGACCGGGCAGTCGACCAGCGCTCCAGGGCTCGCACACAGGGCGCGGTGAGCGGCACGACGCGCTGCTTGCCTCCCTTGCCCATGACCCTGACGGTACGCCGTGACATATCCACGTCGCTCACGTGGATCGAACACACTTCACTCACGCGCAGCCCACTGCCGTAGAGCAACTCCATGAGCACGAGGTTCCGGATACCGATCGGGTCGTCGGCAAGGCGGTTGAGCGCATCCAGAGCATCGTTGAGGCGTGCACTCTCGGCAACCTTCGGCAGGTCCGGAGTCACCCGTGGCGTCTGCAAACGCAACGTGGGGTCCTCGCTGAGCAGTCCGCAGCGCACCGCCCAGTGCGCGAAGCAGCGCACACTCGCGATGCGGCGGGCCACCGTCGGTGAGCCGACTCCCCGATCACGCGCAGCCGCCAACCACTGGCGCACGCCACTGGTGGTGACGGGGGCACCGTCGAGGAACACGATCAGGTCCTGCACATCTCGCCGGTAAGCGGTGCACGTGTGGTGCGAGAAGCCGCGCTCCCGGCTCATGTAGTCGGTGAATGCAGGCATCGCGGCCACGAGGTCCGGGACCTGCCTGGTCGTCTCGTCCGCCTGATCCTGCACCACCTCAGATTGCCCAAGTCGTATTCGCGAGTCAAATGACGGCCCCGTCAAGCAGTCCGGTGAGATCATCTGGTCCCAGCAGCAGCGCCGCCCAGCCATCGGCGATCGCTCGCAGCACGCCCGCCGAGGCGGGGCTGTCGACCCGACCGGGAACACCCATGACCAATCGACCCAGATCGGCCGCGGTCCTCCCCGTGTTGAGTGCACCCGAGCGCTCTGCCGCTTCCACGACGACGCTCGCTCCGGAGGAGGCGGCGATCAATCGGTTGCGGTGCAGGAAGGAACGCCTCGACAACGCAGACCCCGGCGGGAACTCCCAAACGACCGCCCCCGAGGCCTGCGCCGCGTGATAGAGGCCTCGGTGGTTCTCGGGGTAGACGGTTCCGGCGCCACCTGCCGCGTACAGAACCGTGGCTCCGCCCGCCGCCAGCGCGCCGTGGTGGGCGGCGGCATCGATGCCCGAGGCGCCACCGGACACGACCGCCCGCCCTGTGCCCACCACCGTCTCGGCAAGGATCCGTGCGCAGTCACGCCCGTACGGCGTGCACCGGCGCGAGCCGACTATCGCAACCATCCGGGACAGTTCCACGCTCGGCGTGCCGCGAACCCACAGGGCACAGGGCTCGGCCGGGCCGAGGTCTGCCAGACCCCGCGGCCATCCGCTGCACCCGGGCGTCAGCAGCCCACCACCGGTCGACACCCAGGGCGCAGCAATGGCCTCGGCGGCGTCCTCGAGCAGGTCCGGGGAGACGATGGCGCCGGCGCGCTCGATGATCGCCTCATGACCGGTACGCCCCGCCGCACTCAGCACGATCGCCGCACTCGCAGTCAGGTCCATGACCCGATCGTGCGTCGTGGTTCACGGTGACCGCTTCGACGTCGTGCAGGTTGTGGATCAGGCCGGAGCGTTGTCCCCAGGCGGCAGGTCCTCGACGTTCACGTCCTTGAACGTCAGGATCCGCACGGACCGGGCGAAGCGGCCCTGTCGGTACATGTCCCACACCCAGACGTCGCGAAGCAGCACCTCGAAGAACACTTCGCCACCGTCGGTGCTGCGGACCTGGATGTCCACGTCGTTGGCGAGGTAGAAGCGACGCTCGGTCTCCACGACGTGGCGGAACATCCCCACCACCTCGCGGTATTGCCGGTACAGATCGAGTTCCACCTCGCTCTCGTACCGTTGCAGATCTTCAACGCTCATGCGGCTCCCTCCCGGATCGCCCGCCGGACTGTGATGAAGCGGTGCCGATGCACCGGGCTCGGACCGAACTGCGCCAATGCATCGCGGTGCGCCGAGGTCGTGTAGCCCTTGTGCACGTCGAAACCGTACTCGGGGTGACGTGCGTGCAGGGCGACCATCTCGCGATCCCGTGCGCATTTGGCCAGCACACTGGCCGCCGCAATGGTCGCCGAAACCATGTCGCCCTTCCACACCGCCAGTTGCGGTCGGCCCAGCCCGCCCGGCACGAAGCCGTCGCACAGCGCGTAGTCGGGCCGCATCGGCAGCCGCTGCCAGGCCCGCCTGAACGCGACAAGGTTGGCGCGGTGCAACCCGATCTCGTCGAGTTCGGCGACGTCGATGGCGGCCACTGCCCAGGCCACAGCCAGACGCTTCACGCGTTCCTCGACACGCTCGCGGGCTGCCGGCGTCAGGAGTTTGGAGTCCGCCAGTTCGCTGATACGGGTGTGCGGCGCCAGAACCACCGCCGCCGCGTAGAGCGGGCCGGCGCAGGCACCCCTGCCGGCCTCGTCGAGTCCGGCGACCAACGGGAAGCCGGCGCGGCGCACGGCGTTGTCGAAGGCATAAGGACCCGCACCCTTGCGGGGCACAGGAAGCGCCGATGGACCCACCACAGCAACACCATATGCGCCAGGCCGGACGATGTGCCGGTGGGCTTGAGCGTGTCCGCTACTGCTTCTGGTTCTCGTCGAGCCGTGGGTCGTCGAAGGGGATCGGCGGAATGGGATGGGTGCTGAACGCTGAGAAGGGCCACACGGTCAGCACGACCCTGCCGACCACGTTCTCCTCCGGCACTGTGCCCTGGTTGTCGTTGAGGTGGTAGCGGGAGTCGGCCGATGCGTTGCGGTTGTCACCCATGACGAAGACCCGGCCCTGCGGCACCACCACGTCGAAGCGCACATCGTCGGTGGTGTCACCCGGCTTGATGTACGGCTCGGTCAACGGCACGCCGTTGAGCACGATGCGGCCATCTGTGCTGCAGCAGCGCACATGGTCCCCACCCACGCCGATGACCCGCTTGACGAGGTCGTCCCCGGTGTTGCTGGGCAACAATCCCACCCACTCCAGAGCGCCCGCGATGCCGCCGGCAGGCTCCTTCTGCGCGGCATCGAGCCAGTCGCTCGGGTCGCGGAAGACGACGATCTCACCTCGCTTGACACCGCCGAACCGCGTCGACAGCTTCGACGCCAGGATGCGGTCGTTGGGCATGAGGGTGTTCTCCATCGACTGGCTGGGCACATAGAAGGCCTGCACGATGAACGTGCGCACCAGGAACGACAGCCCGAGCGCCACCACAAGGATGATGACGATCTCTTTGATGAAGCGCCAAAGAGCAGCGCCTGCACTGGTGGAGCTGGTGTCGCTCACGCGCCAGTGGTGTCGCGCTTCTCGCGGATCTTGGCGGCCTTACCGCGCAACTCGCGCAAGTAGTACAACTTGGCCCGCCGGACGTCACCGCGGGTGACGACCTCGATGTGGTCGATGATCGGGCTGTGCAGGGGGAACGTCCGCTCGACCCCGACACCGAAGCTCACCTTGCGCACGGTGAAGGACTCGCGCACGCCGCCACCCTGACGACGGATCACCACGCCCTGGAAGACCTGCACACGCTTGCGGTCACCCTCGACCACGTTGACGTGGACCTTGACGGTGTCGCCGGGGCGGAAGTCGGGGATGTCGTCGCGAAGGCTTGCCGCGTCGATGGCGTCCAGAGTGTGCATGGTGCTCTCCTCGCATTCGCCACAGGTCGAACGCAGTATGTGGTGGGTGGTTCGCATAGGGAATTGACCCTTGCTCCGCAGCGTGTCCCCCTGTGGCGGGTGGCTGACGGATCGTCTCCAGTGTGCCACACGGGTGCACCGCAGGCCGATGGCGGCTAGGGCTCAGCGCGGAATTCGTCGGTCCTGCCGCGTGCCTGCTCATCGCGCCACGCCTGGATCCGGGCGTGATCCCCGGACAGAAGGACCTCGGGAACGGGGAGCCCCCGCCACACCGGGGGCCTGGTGAACACGGGACCCTCGAGCAGGGCGTCGGGACGGCTGAAGGAGTCGTCTGTGGCCGACTGCGGGTTGCCCAGGACCCCCGGCAGCAGGCGTACGACGGCCTCGCACATCACCAGCGTCGCCGCCTCCCCGCCGGCGAGCACGTAGTCGCCGATGCTCACCTCGAGCACCTCGTGTGAGCCGGCGTAGTGGGCCGCCACCCGGGCGTCGATCCCTTCGTAGCGGCCGCACGCGAACACCAGGTGATCCCGGGTGGCCAGGTCCTCGGCGACCCGCTGCGTGAAGGTCCGCCCGGATGGGGTGGGGATGACCAGGACGCTGTCGTCCCGCAGGACCGCATCGAGCGCCTCACCCCAGGGCTGCGGGCTCATCACCATCCCCGGGCCGCCGCCGTACGGGGCGTCGTCCACAGTGCGGTGACGGTCGTGGGTGTGCTCGCGCAGGTCGTGCACCCCCAATTGCACCTCCCCGCGCTCGATGGCCTTGCCGATCAGAGACAACCGCAACGGGGCGAGGTACTCGGGGAAGATCGACACCACATCAATCCGCATCGAAGAGCCCTTCCATCTCGACCACCTCGACGCGGCCGGCCTCAAGATCCACAAGCGGCACGACATCGACCACGAACGGGATGAGCACCTGTCCGGACGTGGTGTCCACCGCCAGCAGGTCCTGACCCGGGAGGTGGAGAACCTCGGTGACGGTCCCCTTCGTCTCGCCGGCCACCACCACACTCAAGCCCTCGAGTTGGTGGTCGTAGAACTCGTCAGGGTCGTCGATCGGCTCGTCACCGATGATCACCTCGACCCAGCGGCCTCGTAGCGCCTCCGCGTCCTCGCGCGTGTGGCAGCCGTCGAACAGCACCATCAACCGGGATCCAATGCGGGACTCCACGACGGAGCGGGGACGATCGTCGATCAGAACGATCGCACCTTCGGCGAAACGGAGGTCGGGCTCATCTGTGCTGGGTGCGACGGTGACCCACCCTCGCACCCCGTGCGGCTTTCCGATGCGGCCCACGGCCACGCGCTGCTCGGTCAGCGGCCGTTCACATCCACGAAGTCGACGCGCACGCCACGGCCACCTGCGATGGCATTGATCACCGTGCGCAGGGACTTCGCTGTGCGCCCGGCGCGGCCGATCACACGTCCGAGGTCCTCGGGGTGCACGCTCACTTTGAGCAGGGTTCCCCGGCCGCGACCCTGCTTCTCGCGCACGGTGACGTCGTCGGGGTGGTCCACGATCCCGGAGACGAGGTGCTCCAGGGCCTCGGCCAGAGGCCTAGCCATCGGCCTGCGTGTCGTCGCCGGCCTCTGCGGCGGGCTGCTCGGCAGCCTGCTCCTCAGCGGGGGCTTCCTCGGCAGCCGGAGCCTCCTCGGCGGGGGCTTCGGCCGCGGGGGCCTCCTCGACAGGTGCGGCCTTGGGCTTCTTCGGGGCCTTCTCCTCGGCCTCCTTCAGCCCGGCGGCCTCGGCGGCTGCGGCGGCGAAGACAGTCTTGCGGTCCGCCTTCTCCTCGGCGGTCTGCAACGTGCCCTCGGCACCCGCCTCACCCTTGAACTTCTGCCAGTCACCGGTGACCTTGAGCAGAGCGAGAACGGCCTCGGTCGGCTGCGCACCGACGCCGAGCCAGTACTGGACCCGCTCGGAATCGATCTGGATGAGCGACGGCTGCTCCTTGGGGTGGTACAGACCGATCTCCTCGATCGACCGACCGTCGCGCTTGTTGCGCGCATCGGCGATGACGACGCGGTACTGCGGGTTGCGGATCTTGCCGAGCCGCTTCAACTTGATCTTGACTGCCACTGCGGATGTATCTCCTGTTGTCGAATGTCGTTCCCGGCACATGTGTGGGGTCACCCACGGCCAGGCCCGTCAAGTCTGCGTTCCCCGTGAGAGAGGGCGGGGTACTCACCAATTCTGCCAGATGCCGCATCCGGAGCGGGCTCCGGGCATCATTTCGCGTCACGCCCCCAGCGACGTTGTGAATATCTGGCGATTGAGTGCACAGATATTCACACGCTGATGCGCTAGTTGCCCCCGCCGAGCAGCTTCGTGAACTCGTCGGGCAACTGATCGGGGGTGAAGGGCGCATCGGGCTGCTGCTCGGTGACACCGGCGTCCTGCTGGGCGCGTTTGGCCGGGTTGCCGCTGCGACCCTTCTTGGCCTTCGGCGGCTTGCCCTTGCCTTTGGCCTTCTTCGACATGCCCGGCATCGGGGGCATCCCAGGCACCCCTGGCATCCCTCCCCCGCCGCTGCGCATACGCTTCATCATCTTCTGCGCCTCGGTGAAGCGGTCGACGAGGTTGTTGACGTCCGACACCTGCACGCCGGCGCCCTTGGCGATCCGGGCCCGTCGCGAACCGTTGAGCACCTTCGTGTCGCGGCGCTCCTGCGGCGTCATGGAGTGGATGATCGCGGCCACCCGGTCCAGTTCCCGGTCGTCGATCTGCTCGAGTTGCTTGCGTGCCTCGGCCATCCCGGGAAGCATCCCGAGCAGCTTGCCCAGGGAGCCCATCTTCTTGACCGCCTGCATCTGCTCGAGGAACTCCTCGAGAGTGAAGGCGTCACCACGGGCGACCTTGTCGGCCATGCGCTGGGCCTGGTCGGCGTCGAAGGCGCGCTCCGCCTGCTCGATGAGCGTGAGCACGTCACCCATGTCGAGGATGCGGGAAGCCATGCGATCGGGGTGGAAGACCTCGAGGTCCTCCACCTTCTCCCCGACCGAGGCGAACATGATCGGAGCGCCGGTGGCCTCGCGCACGGACAGTGCCGCACCACCACGGGCGTCACCGTCGAGTTTGGTGAGGATCACGCCGTCCACACCCACGCCGTCCTGGAACGCCGCCGCGGTCTGCACCGCGTCCTGCCCGATCATGGCGTCGATCACGAGGAGCAGTTCGTCGGGCTCGACGGCGTCACGGATGGCCTTCGCCTGTCCCATCAACTCCTCATCGATGGCCAACCGGCCGGCGGTGTCGATGATGACCACGTCGTAGAGCGATCGCTCCGCCTCGGCCAGGGAGTCCCGGGCCACCTTCACCGGGTCGCCGACCCCGTTGCCCGGCTCGGGTGCGTACGACGGCACCCCCGCGCGCTCAGCGACGATCTGCAACTGGTTCACGGCGTTCGGCCGTTGGAGGTCGGCGGCCACCAGCACCGGCGTGTGACCCTGGTTCGCGAGGTACTTGGCCAGCTTGCCGGCCAGCGTGGTCTTACCGGCGCCCTGCAGACCCAGGAGCATGATCACGGTCGGCGGCTTCTTCGCCAGCCGCAGGTTGCGCGTCTCGCCGCCGAGGATCACGATCAGTTCCTCGTTGACGATCTTCACGACCTGTTGCGCGGGGTTCAGGCTCGAAGAGACCTCCTCGCCCATCGCGCGCTCCTTGACGCGGGTGGTGAAGGTGCGCACCACCGGCAAGGACACGTCGGCTTCGAGCAGGGCTCGCCGGATCTCACGGACGGTCTCGTCGATGTCCGCCTCGGACAGCCGTCCTTTGCCGCGCAGACCCTTGAAGGTCGCGGTCAAGCGGTCGGACAGGGAATTGAACATAGAAGCACTCCAAGGGATCGGGTTCCAGCGTAACCGCAGAGCTGTGCGACCCACACCGTCCCGGCGCGGGTCAGGAACCGGCCAGGGTCCCCCGCACGGCTGCCAGCGCCGCCTCGGCCTTGCTCGAGGACAGCGGCGCGCCGGCCTCGTCGGTGAGGAAGAAGACGTCGACCACCTCGGAACCCAACGTCGAGACCTTGGCGCCGTCCACGTTGACGCCGGCCGACGCCAGCGCGGAGGTGATCCAGTAGAGAAGTCCTGCCCGGTCGTGCGCACGCACCTCGAGGACCGTGGCCCGGCTCGAACCGTCCGGGATCAGGGCCACAGTGGGCTCAGGACGCGGATCTTCGCTGACGGCATAGGCCCGTTCCCGTTCGCTGAGGCGTCGGCTCAGGTCCATCTCGCCGGAGACCGCACGGCGGATGTCCGCGGCCAAACGCTCATCGCCTGGGGGCTCGCCGAACTGGGTCTGCACGGTCCACCGGATGACCGCCCGGGTCCCCTGGGTGCGGCTGACGGCGTCCCGCACACTGAGACGGTTGATGGCCAGCACACCCGCACAGCGACTCAGCAGGCCAACGGAGTCCGCAGCGCCGACGGTCACCACCACCTCGGTCTCCCCCACCCGCTCGCAGTCGACCGTGACTCCCGGAGCCGTCCACAACCCCTCGGAGACGTCTTCCAGCAACGGTTCGATGACAGGTTCGCCACCGGCCAGGACCGCATGTGTCCGGCGTACCAGGACCTCTGTGAGGTTCTGCTTCCACGGGCTCCACGCCGCAGGGCCCGTGGCTGCGGCATCCGAGACCGTCAGCCAGTGGAGCAGATCGAGGAACTCCCGGTTGCCGACAGCCTCGGCCACCATGCCGATCACCGCTGGATCGTCGATGTCCCGCCGGGTCGCCACATCGGGCAGGAGCAGGTGGTACCGCACGAGGTTCACGAGCACTTCGGTGTCCGCTGCGTCGAAACCGAGCATGGGACCGATATCCGCCACGAGTTCCACCCCGATGTCGGTGTGATCGCCTGCGCGACCCTTGCCGATGTCGTGCAGAAGCGCCCCGACGAGCAGGAGGTCCGGACGGGAGACCTTTCGTGTGTGTGTGGAGGCCGCGACGGCCGTCTCGACGAGGTGCCGGTCGACAGTGAACCTGTGGACGGGGTTGCGTTGTGGCGCCGAGCGCACCACCGACCATCCGGGGATCAACCGCGAGATGAGGTCGGCCTGATCCATCGCTTCCCAGATCGGCACCGTCCAGCGTCCGGCACCCAGCAGGCTCACCAGACTCTCACGCGCTTGCCGGGGCCAGGGCACGGGCAGTGGCGCGGATTCCTGGGCGAGCCGATCGACGGTGTGTGGGGCGAGTCGAAGACCGGCCTGAGCAGCCGACGCGGCCGCCCGAAGCATGAGGGTGGCATCACGATCCGGTCGGGCGTCCTGCGCCAGAACCACCTCGGATTCCTGGACGACGACGCCGTCGGACAACGGTTCCCGCTCGGTGGTCCGCCTGATCTTGCGCAGCCTCGGCAGCGACTTCCTCTTGACCTGCCTGCCGACCCTGCCCCATGCCACAGAGCTGACGAAGGAGATGGTCCGGCCCGCGGCACACACAGCGCGCAGTAGTTCGTCCTCGTCCTCATACCCGAGCATCTCGGCGACCTGAGGCTGCTCCTGCTGTGTGAGCCGGTCGGTCGCACGACCAGTCGCCACGTGGAGCGCGTCCCGGGCATCGAGGAGGGTCAACTTCGCGCTGGACAGGGAATTGTGGGGTGGGCTGATGACCCAACTGGCGGCCAACGCTCTCATCACGGTCAGGTCGCGCAAGCCCCCGTAGGACTCCTTCAGATCGGGCTCGAGCAGGTAGGCCAGTTCACCATTACTGTCCTTGCGTTCCTCCACGAACGCCCTGAGTTCATCGAAGCGCTGCGGGGCCATGGCCCGCCAGTCCCCCAGAACGCTGGAGCGCGTCTCCACCGTCAATCGGTCATCCCCGATCACGGTGCGCGCATCCAGCAGGCCCAGCACCACTCGCAGATCCTGGCCGGCTAGACGTCGGGCCTGGGCAGGGGTCCGGACGCTGTGATCCAGGCGAAGCCCGGTGTCCCACACCGGGTACCAGATGCGATCTGCGACGTTGGCCACCTCTGCGGCCGAGACACTCGCCGGGTGCAGAAGCAGCAGATCGATGTCACTCGCCGGTGCGAGTTCGCCACGACCGAACCCCCCGATCGCCACCAGGGTGCACCCGAGTTGCGCGGCACCGGAGGCGGTGAACAGTCCGGCGAGCCAGTCGTCGGTGAGACCGGTCAGGGCGTGGCGCCGGGAGGGGCCGAAGCCGGGCCGTGCGATCAGGTCCGCACGCGCCGCCATAAAGTCACTCGTGATCACGCTCATCGTTGCCTCCTCCCGGTTCCGGACATGGGCGTGGCGGCAGCCTCCCCCGGGGCCGCCGCCACGCCTGTCATGACTAGAGCGCGACCGGTCCGCGCTCGCCGGTGCGTACCCGCACCACCGAGTCGACCGGAGACACCCACACCTTGCCGTCCCCGATACGGCCTGTCTGGGCGCTCTTGACGATGACATCGACCACGCTGTCGGCGTCGTCGTCTTCGACGACGACCTCGATGCGGACCTTCGGCACCAGGTCGACGGTGTACTCCGCGCCCCGGTAGACCTCGGTGTGGCCCCGCTGGCGGCCGTAGCCGCTGGCCTCGGAGACCGTGAGACCGTGGATCCCGAAAGTCTCAAGTGCGGATTTCACGTCATCGAGCTTGAACGGCTTGATCACCGCGGTGACGAGTTTCATACTGAGACCTCTTCCTTCTTGGCTGCAGCCTGGCCGACGCCGGCGAACTTGCCACCGGATCCGCTCTCCTGCAGTTCGTATGCCTGCTCGGCGTGGGTCGTGAGATCGATACCGGCGATCTCGTCTTCCTCATCGATGCGCATCCCGATCGTCTTGTGGATGATCAGGGCGATCACCATGGTCACCACGAAGGAGAACACCAGCACCGCGACCGCGGCGATGAGCTGCGACCAGAACTGGGTGAGTCCGCCTCCGTAGAACAGCCCATTGACGCCTGCCGGTGCTGCCTCAGTGGCGAGCAGCCCGATGAGCAAGGTGCCCACCAGACCACCGACGAGGTGGACACCGACCACGTCGAGCGAGTCGTCGTAGTTGAGCTTGTACTTCAGACCGACTGCCAGCGCGCACAGCACACCGGCGGCGATGCCGATGAGGATCGCACCGATCGGGCTCACCGCGGAGCAGGAGGGCGTGATGGCCACCAGACCGGCCACGATGCCGGACGCCGCGCCAAGGCTGGTGGCGTGACCGTCGCGGATCTTCTCCGTCAGCAGCCAGGCCAGTGCAGCGGCGCAGGTGGCGACGAAGGTGTTGAGGAACACCACAGCCGCCGTGTTGTTGGCGGCCAGGGCCGAGCCGGCGTTGAAGCCGAACCAACCGAACCACAGCAGACCGGCGCCGATCATGACCAGCGTCAGGTTGTGCGGCTTCATCGGGGTCTTGGGCCAACCGAGGCGCTTGCCGACGACCAGCGCGAGGGCCAGGCCTGCAACACCTGCGTTGATGTGCACAGCGGTACCACCGGCGAAGTCGATCGCAGGTGTGCCGTTGAGCGGGCCGAGGCCTTCGAAGATCCAGCCACCGGCGGCCCACACCCAGTGGGCGACCGGGAAGTAGACCAACGTTGCCCACAGGCCGGCGAAGATCAGCCAGGCGTTGAACTTCACACGGTCAGCGACCGCACCGGCGATGAGCGCCACAGTGATCGTCGCGAACATCGCCTGGAAGGCCACGAAGGCCATCGCCGGGAACGTCGCCTCCGGGTCGTCGGCCATGAGGCCTTCCAACCCGAGGTACTGCGTGAAGCTGCCGATGAAGGCTCCACCTTCGCCGAAGGTCAACGAGTACCCGTAGAGCACCCAGATCACTCCGACAAGGGCCAACGCCCCCATCACCATCATCATCATGTTGAGCGTCGACTTCGCCCGCGTCATGCCACCGTAGAAAAGCGCCAAACCCGGCAGCATGAGCAGTACGAGTGCGGCGCTGACAAGAATCCAGGCTGTGTCGCCAGGACTCAGGACGATCTCTTCCATCCGTCCGCCTTCCTCATCCGAAAAGACCATTGGGTGTTTCCCGCTGGATGACGTCAGACTCTCCCGGCCGTGTTACGCGACCCGTGATCACACGTTTCGTAGAGGTGACAAAGGCACGTGCCGCGTTAACTCTGGGTTTCGCGGCTCGGGGGCCTCACGCGCGGACACATGGGGTTGGCACACCCGGGGCCCCAACCCCATGTGCGCGCGCGAATCACCCCATATCGGGGCAAAAGGTCGCTCAGGCGTCCATTTCCGGTCGGACACCGCCACCAGGCGGCACTCCGCAACCTGATGTGTCCGCGACGGGCGCTCAGTCCAGCAAGGCGGAGACGAAAGCCTCGGGATCGAAGGGAGCCAGATCGTCGGGCCCTTCGCCGAGGCCGACGAGCTTCACGGGGACGCCGAGGTCGCGCTGGACGGCGACCACGATCCCGCCCTTGGCCGTGCCATCCAGCTTGGTCAGCACCACGCCGGTGATGTCGACGGCTTCGCTGAACACCTTGGCTTGGGCAAGGCCGTTCTGGCCGGTGGTCGCGTCGAGGATGAGCAGGACCTCGTCGACCGGGGACTGTTTGCCGATGACCCGCTTGATCTTGCCGAGCTCATCCATCAGTCCGACTTTGGTGTGGAGTCTGCCTGCGGTGTCGATGACCACCACGTCCGAACCACCGTCAGCCGCTTCCTTGACCGCGTCGAAGGCGACCGCGGCCGGATCCCCGCCCTCAGGGCCACGCACGACCGCCGCACCGACGCGGTCGCCCCACGTCTGCAACTGATCGGCCGCCGCCGCACGGAAGGTGTCCGCAGCGCCGAGCACCACCGTGTGGCCGTCGGCCACGAGCACACGGGCGAGTTTGCCGGTGGTGGTGGTCTTGCCGGTGCCGTTCACGCCCACCACGAGGATGACCGCCGGCCGGTCCCCCTGCCGGGAGGCGACCAGCGTGCGGTCCATCGTCGGATCCACGAGCCGCAACAGTTCCTCATGCAGGATCGGGCTCCATTCCGTGGTGCCCTCGACGCGCACGCGCGTCTTCAACCTGTCGACGAGTTCGGTACTCGCGTCCACCCCGAGGTCGGCCATGATCAGCGTGTCCTCGACGTCCTCCCATGTCGACTCGTCGATCTGGGAGGAACTGAGAAGCGCGAGCAGGCCCCTGCCGATCGCCGTGTTGGAGCGTGCGAGGCGAGCCCGTAGGCGCACCAACCGTCCCGCGGTGGGCTCGGGGCGCTCGAGTTCGATGGTCGGGGCACCCGGTTGAGCCGGGATCTCCACGTCCTCGATGGTCTGGACCGACGCCTCGGCCGATGGGTAGGCGTCATCACCCACGCCCGGGGTGTAATCGACACCCGGTGCCGGCGGCAGCGGCTTCTGGCGACGCCCGGCGACCAGGCGCACGCCGAGCAGCACGGCCACAGCGATCAGAACAACGGCGATCAGGGCGTAGAGCACTACCGAATCCATTGCTCCAGTCTGACCGACGGGCACTGCGCGCCTGGGCGGAGGGGGCTACCTCACAAGACAGCGATCCGCGATCCTCAGACCGGCTGTAGTTGCCGCATCCGCTGGCTGATCACCTCGGTGACACCGGCGCGCATCGTCACGCCGTACAAGGCATCGGCCATCTCCATCGTGCGCTTCTGGTGAGTGATGACCAGCAACTGCGAGGTCTGGCGCAACTCCTCGAGAAGACCGATCAACCGTCCGAGGTTGACATCATCCAGAGCCGCCTCGACCTCGTCGAGCAGGTAGAACGGGGAGGGCCGGGCCTTGAACAGCGCAACCAGGAATGCCACCGCCGTGAGACTGCGCTCACCACCGGACAGCAGGGACAGACGCTTGATCTTCTTCCCCGGAGGCCGGGCCTCGACCTCGACACCGGTCGCGAGGAGATCGTCCGGGTCGGTGAGCACGAGCCGACCCTGACCGCCCGGGAACAGCCGCGAGAACGTGTACTCGAACTCCCGCTCCACGTCCGCATAGGCCTCGGAGAACACCTGCTGCACGCGGGCGTCCACGTCAGCCACGATGTCCAGCAGGTCCTCGCGGCTCTTCTTCACATCCTCGATCTGGTTCACCAGATGGGTGTGACGTTCCTCCATGGCCGCGAACTCCTCGAGCGCCAAGGGGTTGACCCGGCCGAGCAGAGCCAGGCCGCGTTCGGCTTCCTTCAGCCGTCGCTGCTGAACCTCACGATCGAACGCGTGGGGCTCCTCGCCCTCGGCCCCGGGGATCATCTGTTCCGGCCCGTACTCGGCCACCAGGTCGTCGACGGTCAAGCCGTACTCCTCCAGGGCCTTCTCCGTCAGTTGCTCCAACGTGGCGCGCTTGCCAGCACGCAGCACCTCGTCGCGGTGGACATCGAGGGTGAGGCGATCGACTTCCCCGGCAAGCTCCAGTGCCGCCGTGCGGGCCTGGGTGTGCCGCTCCTGCAGGGTCGCCTGCTCGCTCTCCAGATCGCTGAGGTGCTGTTCAGAGGTGCGCGCGTCGGCCTCGACCAGCGCGGCCCCACGGCGAGCCACCGCATCGAGGCGGCCAAGGGTGACCAGGGCCTGCTCCCGCTCGATCCGGCGCCGCGCGGCCGCCGCCACCGCCTCGTGGGCCTGCGCGGTCTGCTCCTGCAGTTCGGTGTGCCGGGTCTGCAGGGCGCGGTGACGTTCCTGTGCCGAGCGGGCGTTCAGGCTCGCCTCGTGATGGGCATGCCGGGCCCGCTCCTGCGCGGCCAGCAGGTCCTCCAGAGCCGTGCGATCCACACTCGGCGCACCGGCGGCCGTCAACTCGGCGAGGTGAGTGCGCGCGTTCTCCAGGTCGGTGATCTGCGCCTGCAGGGCGGCCGAGACCTCGTCACGCTCCGCGGTGATCTGTTCGAGGCGCCGCGCCGTGGCCGCTGCCCTCTGGCGGACGTGCACGTCACGCTCGGCGGCCGCCGCAGCGCGCGCCTGCTCCTGCGCGGCCTCGGCGCGAACATCGTCGCGGTGTTGCCGGGCGAGGGCGGACTGGGCCTCGACACGGGAGAGATGATCGACAGCGCGTTGCCAGCACGCCTCGGTCGACACCAGTTCCTCAGTGGCCTGTTCGAGGGCGTTGCGCAAAGCGATGACGTTCCCCGCTTCGCTTCCTTGACCCGCGGTCCCGCGACCCAGCACCCTGCCGTCCACAGTGGCGACCAACGCCTGCGGATCCTGCCCGACGATCGCGGACGCCTGCTCCAGGGACTGCACGATGTGACATCCGCGCAGGATCGCTGCCAGGGCGCCACGCAGAAAATCAGGAGCCTCGATGTAGGTCAGGACCTCGCTGTCCGCGGTCTGCGGCGTGCCGCCGAGCACGAACCGAACGGAATCGTCCTGCGCCAAGGCCGCGAGAGCGTCACCGGCAGCGACGTCCTCCCGCAGCACGCTGGCCCGGGCATGGGCCCCGAGCAGAACGGCCACCGCCTTCTCGTACCCGGGACGCACGCGGATGAGGCTGTCGAGTGAACCGTGCTGCCACGAGGCATCGAGGGCGGTGTCGCCGTCGGTGGTCAACGCGCTACGCAAGGCCTCGCACCGGGCGGTCAGCGAAGCCCTGCGCTGCTCCTGGGACGACAGTTCGGCGCGAGCCAACTCCACGGCCTGTTCGGCATCCTGCATGGCTCTGTCGGCGGCCGCCGAGTCCACCGTGACCTCGACGGTCTCCAACTGCGGCAACTGGGCGGCCTCCCGCGCCGCGTCCTGCGCCTCCCGGGCCACGGGTTCGTACTGCTCCGCGAGCCGGTCGAGCCGGTTCTGGGTGGCGTCCACGAGCCGTTGCCCACCGGCCACGGACTGCTCCGCGCCGGCCACGGCCTGCCGGTACTGGGTGAGCGCATGCTCGGCCGCACCGACCCGCTCCTGCTCGGCGCGGACCTGTCCGCCCACCGCCTCCGCGGCATCCCGGGCCGCTTCGAAGGCCTGCTGCGCGACGGCGAGGACGTCCTCGTGCGCGAC
>ERZ724515.388-NODE-388-length-16902-cov-17.571140_pt1 | contig 16902 bp, 21 predicted proteins | sample MGYA00376048_ERZ724515 | MGnify/ENA primary metagenome ERZ724515 (study PRJEB28724, sample SAMN07190885) | wastewater metagenome | isolation source: influent of sewage treatment plant in Hong Hong | place: Hong Kong | collected 2016-03-17 ... | reverse complement strand
GGCGCGGCCACGGGATCCGGGCCGACGGGTGTCGTGCCCGCCTCCGAGCGACTCGTGGCCGCCGGCGCCGGCCGAGTCGCTCGTAGCCGGGCACTGAGGACATTGGGTAAGACAGCGGAGGACGCCGAACCATGACCTGGACAACCCGACTGGCCGACCAACTCGACGTGCACTGGCGCAACGCGCTGCGACCCCGCCTGGACGGGCTCACCGATGCCGAGTACTTCTGGGAGCCGGTGCCCGGGTGCTGGACGGTGCGCCCGGGGATCGGTATCGACTTCGCCCATCCCCCGCAGCAGCCGGAGCCGTTCACCACGATCGCCTGGCGGCTGGCCCACGTCATCGTCGGAGTGCTGGCCGCGCGCAGCCACTACCACTTCGGCGGCCCGCCCGCCGACTACCGGAGTTGGCCCTACGCCACCGACGCCGACACGGCGCTCGTGCAGCTCGACGACGCCTACCACCACTGGATCACCGGGGTCCGGACCCTCACCGACGCGGGCCTCGACCGGCCGTGCGGCCCCGCCGAAGGCCCGTACGCCGAGTATTCGATGGCCGAACTGGTCCTGCACATCAACCGTGAGATGATCCACCACGGCGCCGAAATCGCTTGTATCCGAGACCTTTACGTCCACACCCAGCTGATCCCCGAGTCGCTTCGCTCCTGCCCACCGCCAAAGGAGGAATAGTGCCCGCCCTTGCACCCCCCGTCGGCGATGAACGCCACGCGCTGCACACCTTCCTCGCCTACCAGCAGGACGCCTTCGTCGCGGTGGCCCACGGGCTCACCGACGAGCAGGCCCGTGCCACGCCCACCGTCAGCGCGCTGTCCATCGGCGGGCTGATCAAGCACGTCACCGGCATGCAGCGGATCTGGATGCAGCGGGTCGCCGCCGCGCCCGACAAGCCACCGACCGACACCCGCGACATCGAGGAGCGCACCCGGGAGTACCGGGACGAGTACGTGATGGGTCCGCACCAGACGCTGGCCGGGCTGCTCGACGCCTACGCCGCGCAGAACGCCGAGACGCTGCGGCTGGCGCAAACCGCCGACCTGGACGCCGCGGTCCCGGTGCCGCGGGACTCGCCGTGGTTTCCCAAGGACGTGGAGGCGTGGTCGGTGCGCTGGGTGTTCCTGCATGTGATCAGCGAGTTGGCCCGGCACGCCGGGCACGCCGACATCATCCGCGAAAGCATCGACGGCGCAACCATGTACGAACTGATCGCCGCCGTCGAGCACTGGGAACCGCAGCCGTGGCTGACGCCGTGGTCACCCAAGACGTGAAGCGCCCGCCCCCGAAAGCCCTGGTGTGACGGGCGTCGCTGCGCCGCCGCGAAATTGGTGGTAATCAGTGCGGGTTTGGCACACTGGCAAGAATGAGTTCCACCAAACCTCGAGAACTGGCCAGGCTTGATCGGGTTCCGCTCCCGATCGAAGCGGCCCGCATCGGCGTGACCGGCTGGCAGCTCACCCGCACCGGTGGACGCGTGCTCAGCAAGATCGCCGGCCGCGGCCGCTTCCAGGACAAGGTGCTGCAGGAGATTCCGCAGACCTTCGCCGACCTCGGACCCACCTACGTCAAGTTCGGCCAGATCATCGCCTCCAGCCCGGGCGCGTTCGGCGAGCAGATGTCCCGCCAGTTCCGCGGCCTGCTCGACTCCGTGCCCCCGGCCGACACCGAGGAAGTGCACAAGCTGCTCAAGGAGGAACTGGGCGGCGAGCCCTCGGAGCTGTTCGCCAGCTTCGAGGAGGAGCCGTTCGCCTCGGCCTCCATCGCCCAGGTGCACTTCGCCACCCTGCACACCGGCGAGGAGGTCGTCGTCAAGATCCAGCGGCCGGGCATCCGCCGCCGGGTCGCCGCCGACCTGCAGATCCTGAAGCGCTTCGCCCAGGCCGTCGAACTGGCCAAGCTCGGCCGCCGACTCTCGGCGCAGGACGTGGTGGCCGACTTCAGCGACAACCTCGCCGAGGAGCTGGACTTCCGGCTCGAGGCGCAGTCGATGGACGCCTGGATCTCGCATCTGCGGAACTCGCCGCTCGGCCGCAACATCCGGGTGCCCGACGTGCACTGGGAGTTCACCACCGAGAAGGTGCTGACCATGGAGCGGGTGTCCGGCGTGCGCATCGACGACGTCGCCAACATCCGCAAGAAGGGTTTCGACGGCACCGAACTCGTGAAGGCGCTGCTGTTCAGCGTGTTCGAGGGCGGCCTGCGGCACGGGCTGTTCCACGGCGACCTGCACGCCGGCAACCTGCTCGTCGACGACGAGGGCCGAATCGTGTTCCTGGACTTCGGGATCATGGGCCGCATCGACAACCGCACCCGCTGGCTGCTGCGCGAGCTGGTGTACGCGCTGCTGGTCAAGAAGGACCATGCCGCCGCGGGCAAGATCGTGGTGCTGATGGGTGCGGTGGGCACCACCAAGCCCGAGCCGCAGGCGGCCAAGGACCTCGAGGCGTTCGCCACCCCGCTGACCATGAAATCGCTGGGCGATATGAGCTACGCCGACATCGGCCGTCAGCTGTCCACGCTGGCCGACGCCTACGACGTCAAGCTGCCGCGCGAGCTGGTGCTGATCGGCAAGCAGTTCCTCTACGTCGAGCGCTACATGAAGCTGCTGGCGCCCAAGTGGCAGATGATGTCCGACCCGCAGCTCACCGGCTACTTCGCCAACTTCATGGTGGAGGTCAGCCGCGAGCACCAGAGCGACGTCGAGGTCTAGCGACATGGAGATCCGGTCCGGGCACGCCAAGGTAGGCGACGACCTCGAGTTGTACTACGAGGACCTCGGCAACCCGGGTGACCCACCGGTGCTGCTGATCATGGGCCTGGGCGCGCAGCTGCTGCTGTGGCGCGACGGCTTCTGCGAGCGCCTCGTCGAGCAGGGCTACCGGGTGATCCGCTACGACAACCGCGACGTCGGGCTGTCCACCAAGCTGCACGGCCAGCGGCCCGGCGGCGCCCTGGTGCCCAACCTGGTGCGCTCCTACCTCGGCAAGCCGAGCCCGTCGGTGTACACCCTGGAGCACATGGCCGACGACGCCGCCGCGCTGCTCGATCACCTCGGCATCGAGCGGGCGCATGTGGTCGGCGCTTCGATGGGCGGCATGATCGCCCAGATCTTCGCCGCCCGCCATCCCGATCGCACCGCGGCGCTGGGAATCATCTTCTCCTCCAACAACTCTGCGTTCTTGCCGCCGCCGGCACCGAAGGCGTTGCTGTCGCTGATCAAGGGCCCGCCGCCGGGCTCGCCGCGCGATGTGATCGTCGAGAACTCGATCCGGGTCAGCAAGATCATCGGCAGCCCGGGCTACCGCAAGTCCGAGGAGCAGTTGCGGGCCGAGGCCATCGAGTCCTACGAGCGGGCGCACTACCCGCAGGGCATCGGGCGGCACTTCGCCGCGGTGCTGGGCACCGGCAGCCTCAAGCACTACGACCACCAGATCAGCGCCCCCACCGTCGTCATCCACGGCCGCGCCGACAAGCTGATGCGCCCCTCGGGCGGCCGCTCGATCGCCGCCGCGATCCCCAACGCGCGGCTGGTGCTGTTCGACGGGATGGCCCATGACCTGCCCGAAGAGCTGTGGGACGACATCGTCGGCGAGCTGAAGACCACGTTCGCCGAGGTCCCCGCCCCGTGACGCTGGATTGGTCGGCAGGCCGCCGGGTCCGATAGCATCACCGATTAGTTCGGGGCGGATCCCTCAAGACGCGGGTGGATCGCTCAAACTGACGACACGGAAGGTCAGTTCTGACCTCATGGCCAAAAAACTGAAGCCCCATTTCGAGGACGTGCAGGCGCACTACGACCTGTCCGACGAGTTCTTCCGGCTGTTCCTGGACCCCAGCCAGACCTACAGCTGCGCCTATTTCGAGCGCGACGACATGACGCTGGAAGAGGCGCAGCTCGCCAAGATCGATCTCGCGCTGGGCAAGCTGGGCCTGCAGCCCGGCATGACGCTGCTCGACATCGGCTGCGGCTGGGGCGCCACGATGATGCGCGCCGTGGAGCGCTACGACGTCAACGTCATCGGCCTGACGCTGTCGAAGAACCAGAAGGACCACGTGGAGCGGCTGTTCGCCGAGTCGGACAACCCGCGCAGCAAGCGCGTCGAGTTGGAGGGCTGGGAGCAGTTCAACGAGCCGGTCGACCGGATCGTGTCGATCGGCGCGTTCGAGCATTTCGGCTTCGACCGCTACGACGACTTCTTCACCATGGCCTACAACGTGCTGCCCGACGACGGGGTGATGCTGCTGCACACCATCACCGCGCTGACCTTGCCGGAGATGGCCGATCGTGGGATGCCGCTGACCTTCGACGTGGCGCGGTTCGTGAAGTTCATCCTCACCGAGATCTTCCCCGGCGGCCGGCTGCCGTCGGTGCCGAAGGTCGAGGAGCATTCCACCAAGGCCGGCTTCAAGCTGACCCGGGTGCAGTCCCTGCAGCCGCACTACGCGCGCACGCTCGACCTGTGGGCGGAGGCGCTGGAGGCCCACCGGGACGAGGCCATCGCCGTGCAGTCCGAAGAGGTCTACGAGCGGTACATGAAGTATTTGACGGGGTGTGCAAAGGGCTTCCGAGTTGGGTATATCGACGTGGATCAGTTCACACTGCAAAAGCAGTGACCGCGACATATGCCTGAGGCCGGTTCATTCGTGCCCGCGGCGGGGGGCACAGGTTATGGTTCAGATCACAGCGCGACCAGTCATCACACGCGGGGGCGTGGTGCGGCGGAGAACGAGGAGGGTTGTACGCACTGATGCCCGAGGCAACTGACACCAAGGACATGCGGCCACACTTCGAAGAGATCCAGGCCCACTACGACCTGAGCGACGACTTCTTCGGCTTGTTCCAGGACCCGACCCGGAAGTACAGCTGCGCGTACTTCACCGGACCGAACGTCACCCTGTCCGAGGCCCAGGTCGCCAACGTCGACCAGCACCTCGACCGGCTCGATCTCAAGCCGGGGATGACCCTGCTCGAGGTGGGCTGCGGCTGGGGCCTGACGCTGCAGCGGGCGATGGAGCGCTACGACGTCAACGTCATCGGCCTGACGCTGTCGAAGAACCAGAAGGCCTACTGCGATCAGCTGCTGTCGAAGGTCGACAGCGAGCGGACCTTCGACGTCCGCCTGGAGGGCTGGGAGCAGTTCCACTCCCCCGTCGACCGGATCGTGTCGATCGAGGCGTTCGAACACTTCGGGTTCGAACGCTACGACGACTTCTTCAAGAACTGCTTCGACATCCTGCCCGACGACGGCCGGATGACCATCCAGAGCAGCGTCGGCTACCACCCCTACGACCTGCAGGCGCGCGGCAAGAAGCTGACCTTCGAGCTGGCCCGCTTCGCCAAGTTCATCGGTGAGGTGATCTTCCCGGGTGGGCGCATCCCGACCACGCAGATGATGATCGAGCACGGTGAAAAGGCCGGCTTCGTGGTGCCCGAGCCGCTGTCGCTGCGCAACCACTACATCAAGACCCTCGGCATCTGGGCGGCCCGCCTGGAACAGCACAAGGACGAGGCCATCGCGGCGGCCGGTGAAGAGAGCTACAACAACTACATGCGGTACCTGACCGGCTGCCAGTACTACTTCGTCGACGAGGCCCTCGACGTCAGCCTGGTCACCTACCTGAAGCCGGGCGCGGTCACCTAGCCGTCGGCTGTCGGATCGGCCGGGTCCCGTTCGTCGGACAGGTAGAGGGTGGAAACACCAGGTTTCCGCTCCCGACCCGGAGGACACGACGATGTACTACTTCGCACTCCTGCAGAGCGCCGAGCGCAACCTGACCCCGACCGAGGGGCAGGCCGAAATGCAGGCCTACACCGATTTCCACGCCCGCGCGGCCGGCGCCATCCGGGCCGGTGACGCGCTGGCGCCCGCCGCCGAGGCCGTTCAGATCACCGGCGGACCCGATCGCCCCGTGGTGACCGACGGGCCGTTCGCGGAGGGCGCCGAGGTGGCCGGCGGCTACTACATGTTCGAGGCCGACGATCTCGACGAGGCGCTGCAGCTGGCCCGGCAGGTGCCGGCGGCCCGGTACGGCGCCGTCACCGTGTGGCCCGCGGTCTACTGGAACGCCCCGTCGGCGCCCACCACCGGCAACGACTGGCTGGCCCTGCTGCTGGAATCCGGTGAGGTGGCGGCACCCGGCAGCCCCGAGTGGGAGGCCGGCTCCGCGCAACACGGGGCGTTCCACGCGGCCGCCGGCGACCATGTGCTCGGCGGTGCGCCGCTGCACCCACCGACCACCGCGACGACGGTCCGGGTGCGTGACGGCGAGGTGCTGCTCACCGACGGACCGTTCGCCGAGGGCGCCGAGGTGGCCAACGGGTTCTACCTGCTGCGGGCCGCCGACCGCGACGAGGCCACCAAGCTGGCGTCGATGATCCCGGCCTCGACGGTGCAGTTGCGCCGCCTGGCCGGCGTGGCGGGCCTGTAGCGACGAGTCGTGCAGTCCCTGGACGGCGTCTTCCGGCGGGAGTGGGGATCCGCGGTCGCCGCGATCGCCCGCTGGTCGGGTGATCTGACGGTCGCCGAAGACGCCGTCCAGGAGGCCTGCGCCGACGCGCTGCGCACCTGGCCCCGCGACGGGATGCCCGCCAACCCCGGCGCCTGGCTGGTGACGGCGGCCCGCAACCGCGCCAGGGACCGACTGCGTCGCGAATCAGTGCGCCCGGGAAGGGAATTGGCTGCGGTGATCGACGACATAACCGCCAGGACGGATCGCGCCGGGGTGCCGCACCGCGTGCGCGACGACGAGCTGCGGATGATGTTCACCTGCGCGCACCCGGCCCTCGAGCGCGCCTCCCAGTTGGCGCTGACCCTGCGGCTGGTCTCGGGTCTCACCGTGGCCGAGATCGCGCGGGCGCTGCTGCAGAGCGAGGCCGCCGTCGCCCAGCGGATCACCCGCGCCAAGACCAAGATCAGGCATGCCAACATCCCGTTGCGGGTGCCCCCGGCCGAACTGCTGCCCGAGCGCACCCCGCACGTGCTGTCGTGCATCTACTCGGTGTTCACCGAGGGCTACTGGTCCACCGCCGGGCCGTCGGCGATCCGCGACGACCTGTGCGACGAAGGGGTGCGGCTCTCCGGCGAGATCTGCACCCTGATGCCCGGCGAACTGGAGGCGCAGGCGCTGGCAGCGCTTGTGCTGCTGCATGATTCGCGCCGGTCCACCCGCGTCGACAACCGTGGGTCGCTGGTGCCGCTCGAGGAGCAGGACCGCCGGCGCTGGGACCGTGGCCGGATCAGCCGCGGCCTGGAGTACCTGCGGCGGGCGAATGGCTCGGCCGGACCGTACCTGCCGCAGGCCGTGATCGCCGCGATGCATGCGACCGCCCCCAGTTGGGAGCGGACCGACTGGGTCACGATCTGTAGCGCGTATGACCGGCTGGTGGCCATCACCGATTCGCCGGTGGTGCTGGCGAACCGCGCCCTGGCCGTCGGTTTTCGCGACGGTCCCGCCGCCGGCCTGGCCGCCCTGGACAAGGTCGCCCACGATCCGCGGCTGACGCGCTCGAGCCTGGTGGCGACGGTTCGGGCCGATCTGCTGCGGCGGGCCGGTGACTACCGGGAGGCCGCCGGCTGGTACCGAAAGGCTCTGGAGTCCAACGGCTCCGAACCCGGCCGGGCGTTCCTGCGTCGCCGGCTTGCGGAGTGCGGCGGGTGACGGGACCGCGTTGCGTTAGGGTCGGCAACAGCAACACACCTCGACGAGGAGGCCCCATGCTCGCCGGTCGACTGGCAGACCCGAACTACACCCTGGGCACCGATCCGCGCTCCGATCCGCGGATGGTCGCCGCGTTGACCGGCATCGGGCTGGCGGGTGAGCTGCCCGAGGCCCCGGTCACGGTCGACTCGCCGATCGAGGACCTGCTCGCCTACTGCGCGGCCGCCGAGGAGATGGTCGGCAGCGTGTTCGACCACCTCGCCCTCGCGGCCGAGGCGCCGACGGGGGTGTCCACCAGCACCGTCACCATCCCCGGCGCCGACGGCAACGAGCTGACCCTGTTCGTCAGCCGGCCCACCGCAGCCCCTGACGGCCCGCTCCCGGCGGTCGTGCACTTCCACGGCGGCGGCATGGCGATCGCCAGCGCGGCCGACGCAGCCTACCGGCTGCTGCGCGAGCACCTGGCCGCTTCCGGCCTGGTGGTGGTCGGCGTGGAGTTCCGCAACTCGGGCGGCCGGCACGGGGTGCACCCGTACCCGGCCGGGCTCAACGACTGCGCGGCGGCGACGCGCTGGGTGCACGCCAACGCCGCCGACCTCGGCATCAGCCACCTCATCGTCTGCGGCGAGTCCGGCGGCGGAAACCTCACCCTCACCGTCACCCACAAGGCCAAGCGCGAGGGCTGGCTCGACGAGATCGCCGGTGCGTACGCGCAGTGCCCGTACATCTCGAACCGCTGGCTGGACTACCCCGAGGAGTTGCCGTCCCTGCGGGAGAACGACGGCTACTTCATCAGCTGCCAGCAGGCCGCGCTGCTCGGTGCCCTGTACGACCCCGGCAAGAAGCATTCGCACGAGCCGACCTGCTGGGCGTTGAACGCCACCGAGCAGGACCTGGCCGGGATGCCCCCGCACGTCATCTCGGTCAACGAGCTCGACCCGCTGCGCGACGAGGGCCTGCTGTATTACCGGCGGCTGCTGGCGGCCGGGGTCAGTGCCGTCGGCCGGATCGTGGCGGGCACCTGCCACGGCGGCGACATGATGTTCCCGCACGCCATGCCCGACGTTCTGGCCGCGACCGTCCGCGATATCAGCGGGTTCGCCCGGTCCCTGACACCCTGAGCGCCGATCTGTGCTGGGATGAGGGGCATGCCGCCAACCATCAGTAAGGCCGTCATCCCCGCTGCGGGCATCGGGTCCCGGCTGCTGCCGCTGACCAAGGCCATCCCCAAGGAGATGCTGCCGGTCGGTGACAAACCGGTCATCGAGCACACCGTGCGGGAGTTGGTCAGTTCGGGCATCACCGACATCACCATCGTCGTCTCCGGCGGCAAGTCGCTGATCCAGGAGCACTTCCGGCCCAACCCGGCCCTGGTGGAGCAGTTGCGGGCCGACGGCAAGGATGCCTACGCCGACGCCGTCGAGGAGATCGGCGAGCTGTCCCACCACGGCCACATCACCTATCTGGATCAGTACGGCCCGTACGGCAACGGCACCCCGGTTCTCAACGCCGCGAGGGCTTTCCACGACGAGGCGGTGCTCGTGCTGTGGCCCGACGACGTGTTCGTCGCCGAGGTGCCGCGCGCCCAGCAGCTCATCAAGGCCTACGAGCAGACGTCCAGCCCGGTGCTCGCGCTGATGCCGATGCAGCCCGAGCATGCGCCGCGCTACGGTGTGCCGGTCGTCAAGGAGGACCTCGACGAGGGCCTGCTGCGGATCACCGGCCTGGTGGAGAAGCCCAAGGTGGAGGACGCCCCGTCGGCGTTCGCCGCGATCGGCGGCTACGTCATCACCCCGGGCGTCATCGACGAGCTGCGCGAGCAGACCAAGCGCTGGTACGAGCACCGCACCGGCGAGGTCTACCTCACCGACGCGATCAACGCCTATGCGAAGAGCCGCGCGGTGTACGGCCAGGTGATCCAGGGCCGGTGGTTCGACACCGGCAACCCGGCCGACTACCTGGTGGCACAGTTCGCGTTCGCGCTGGCCCACCCGAACTACGGCCCGCTGCTGCGCGACCTCGCCGACCCGGCCAACGACACGTCGAACGCGATCTGAAAGCGCCTACGCCTCTTCGGTGAAGTTGCGGGTGACGGCCGGGTCGACCGGGATGCCCGGTCCGGTCGTCGTCGAGACGGTGATCTTCTTGAGGTAGCGGCCCTTCGACGACGACGGCTTGGCGCGCAGGATCTCGTCGAGCGCGGCGCCGTAGTTCTCGGCCAGCTTCTTCTCGTCGAACGAGGCCTTGCCGATCACGAAGTGCAGGTTGGCCTGCTTGTCGACGCGGAAGTTGATCTTGCCGCCCTTGATGTCCTGCACGGCCTTGGCCACATCGGGGGTGACGGTGCCGGTCTTGGGGTTCGGCATCAGGCCGCGCGGGCCCAGCACGCGGGCGATGCGGCCGACCTTGGCCATCTGGTCGGGGGTGGCGATCGCGGCGTCGAAGTCCAGGAAGCCGCCCTGGATCTTCTCGATCAGGTCGTCGCTGCCGACGATGTCGGCGCCGGCGGCGGTGGCGGCCTCGGCCTTCTCACCGACCGCGAACACCGCGACGCGGGCGGTCTTACCGGTGCCGTTGGGCAGGTTGACCGTGCCGCGCACCATCTGGTCGGCCTTGCGGGGGTCGACGCCCAGCCGGATGGCCACCTCGACGGTCGCGTCCTGCTTCTTCGAGGAGGTTTCCTTGGCGAGCTTGGCCGCCTCCAGCGGGGTGTACAGCCGGTCGCGGTCGACCTTCTCGGCGGCTTCGCGGTATGCCTTGCTTGTCTTGCTCATTGTGGTTCCAATCTTGTTGTTGGAGTTGCGGTTCGCGGGCCGAAGCGGGCCCTCCCGCGCTTTCTCTTCGTTGAGTCAGACGCCACGCACATGCCTACTCGCATTTTGTGTGCGTGAGTTCTGACTCGACGCCTACTGAACGCCTATTCGACCGTGATGCCCATCGACCGGGCGGTCCCGGCGATGATCTTGGCGGCCTGGTCGATGTCGTTGGCGTTGAGGTCTTCCTTCTTGGTCTCGGCGATCTCGCGCACCTGGTCCCAGGTCACCTTGGCGACCTTGGTCTTGTGCGGCTCGGCCGAGCCCTTCTGCACGCCGGCGGCCTTCAGCAGCAGCTTGGCGGCGGGCGGGGTCTTCAGCGCGAAGGTGAAGCTGCGGTCCTCGTAGACGGTGATCTCCACGGGGATGACGTTGCCGCGCTGGTTCTCCGTCGCGGCGTTGTACGCCTTGCAGAACTCCATGATGTTGACGCCGTGCTGACCGAGCGCAGGGCCGACCGGCGGGGCGGGGTTGGCCTGCCCGGCCTGGATCTGCAGCTTGATCATCCCGGCGACCTTTTTCTTGGGGGCCATGGGTGTTCGATTTCCTTTCTGGCGGGCTGGTGAGCCCTAGATCTTGGCGACCTGGTTGAAGGTCAGTTCCACCGGCGTCTCGCGTCCGAAGATGGACACCAGCACCTTGAGCTTCTGCTGTTCGGCGTTGACCTCGCTGATCGAGGCCGGCAGCGTCGCGAACGGGCCGTCCATGACGGTGACCGACTCGCCGACCTCGAAGTCGACGAGGATCTCCGGACGTTCCAGCGTGGCCTCCGACGACGACGCCGCCGCGGTGGAGGCGGCCTTGCCGGTCTTCTTCGCCGCGCCCTGCGGCAGCAGGAACTTCACCACGTCGTCGAGCGACAGCGCGGTCGGCCGCGAGGTGGCGCCGACGAAGCCGGTGACGCCCGGGGTGTTGCGCACCGCGCCCCAGGACTCGTCGTTGAGCTCCATGCGGACCAGGATGTAGCCCGGCAGCACCTTGCGGTTGACCTGCTTGCGCTGGCCGTTCTTGATCTCGGTGACCTCTTCGGTGGGCACCTCGACCTGGAAGATGTAGTCGCCGACGTCGAGGTTCTGCACGCGGGTCTCGAGGTTGGCCTTCACCTTGTTCTCGTAACCGGCGTAGGAGTGAATGACGAACCAGTCACCCGGCTTGCTGCGCAGCTCGGCCTTGAGCGCGGTGGCCGGGTCGAGCTCCTCCTCGGGCTCGGCCGCGGGGGCCTCGACCTCGGCCTCAGCGTCAGGCGCCGCCTCGAGCTCAGGCGTGGTCTCCTCGACGTCGGACGTTTCGTCCAGGACGTCGACGACGGCCTCACCCGTGGGCGTATCGCCTTCGGGGGTAGTCACGGTAGTCATTCCTCTCTAGAAAATCTGTAGCTCGGGCTAGCCGAAGACCAGCAGGACCAGCTTCGCCAGCCCCAGGTCGACCAGGCCGATCAGCGCCACCATGAAGGCCAGGAACACCAGCACGACGGTGGTGTAGCTGACCATCTGTTTGCGGTTGGGCCAGATGACCTTGCGCAGTTCGGCGACGACCTGCCGCAGGTAGGTCACCACGAACACGAACGGGTTCCGCGACGGCCCGCTCGCGGCCTTCTTCTTGGCCGGCTTCTTGGCCTTCTTGCCGGACTTCTCCTCGACGCCGAGTTCCTCGGCGGTCGATTCGGCTTCCTCCGGCTCGGCCAGCGCGGTGGCGCCGCGCTGGCGGGACCGCTTGCCGGTGGGCCGCTGGGGGCGGCTCACGACGACGGCGTCGGAGTCACCGGCCAGTACGTCGTCGCCTGCGGCGTCAGCACTGTCGCGCTCGTCGCTCACCGCATGCTCCTTCGTGTCGCGTCCGTCTGGGCCGAGTACCCACGGCCCGGTGTGCACCCTCCAGTGTCCACCACGATTCTTCGTGCCTATTCAGTTATGAGCAGGGGCGACAGGACTTGAACCTGCAACCTGCGGTTTTGGAGACCGCTGCTCTGCCAGTTGAGCTACGCCCCTCTGTTCCGTGCGGCAGGCCAGCCTGCGCATGGGATCCTCACATGATTCGCGCGCTCCCCGTTCGGTCAACCCGAACCGACGGACAGCGCGCTTATCTGGGAAAACCCCGAGGTCCGAGTGTACAACGGCACACCGGGCAGGTGTTAATCCGCGCTCAGTCCTCGTGGGTGACGGGTTTGCGCAGCACCTGCCCGGTTTCCGGGTCCCAGCCCGCCGAGATGGAGTTGTCGCCCTCGTGGCCCATCAGCGTGGTGAACGATTCCATCACCACCTCGCCGGTGCGCTCGTCGGTGAGCACATTGCGGGAGGTGACGATGTCGGCGCCGAAGCGCTCGTCGACGGACTCGATGTGCATGGTGCCGCGGACGATGTCGCCCTCGATGATCGGCCGGTAGAACTTGAACTTCTGGTCCACCTGGACGATCTGCATGGTCTCGAAGCCCACGTCGACGTGCTGGAAGAAGTGCCGCTGGATCATCACCGCGAGGATCGACATGAACGTCAGCGGCGCGACCAGGCCCTTGTGACCGAGTTCGGCCGCGGCGTCCTCGTCGACGGAGGCCGGGTCGGTGGCCTTGACGGAGTTGGCGTACTGGCGGATCTGCTCACGGCCCACCACGAAGGTGTCCGGGTACCTCCAGACCATGCCGCGGATGTCGGTTTTCAGTGCCATGGGTCAGGCCAACTTCGCGATCGCGATGGCGCGGCCGAAGATCTTCTTGCCGCCGGTGGTTGCGGTCAGCGCCAGGGTGACCGTCTTGGTGTCGGGGTCGGCGGACTTGACCTTGCCGTTGAACTCGATCTCGGCGCCGACGCCGTCGTTGGGCACCGGCACGATGGCGGTGAAGCGCACGTTGTACTCGGTCACCGCGCCCGGGTCGCCGACCCATTCGGTGACGTAGCCGCCGCCGAGGCCCATGGTGAGCATGCCGTGGGCGATCGCGGTGTCCAGCCCGACCTGCTTGGCGATCTCGTCGTCCCAGTGGATCGGGTTGAGGTCGCCGGAAACGCCGGCGTAGTTGACCAGGTCCGCCCGGGTCAGGTGGATGATCCGCTCGGGCATCTCCTCGCCGACCTTGACCGAACTGAACTCACGCAGTGCCATCGTTGAAGCCACTCTCTCCGTTTTCCTCACTTCGCCCGGCCAGCGTCGTGTAGGTCTCCTGTACTACCTTGCCGTTCTGGTTGGTGATGACGTTTTTGGTGACGATGATGTCGGTGCCGTGCGCCTGGCGCACCGAGTCCACGTAGACATCGCAGAACAGATGGTCGCCGGTGTGGATCGGGTTCAGGAACTTGAACTCCTGATCGACCTGGACGATCTGGCTGTCGGTGAGGTTGATGTGGGCGTAATCGAAGAACGCCCGCTGCGCGGTGTAGCTGAAGACCGCGGTGAAGGTCAGCGGCGAGGGGAGCCCGTCGTAGCCGAGTTCGGCGGCGGCGTCCTCGGAGCGGAACACCGGGCTCTCGTTCTGCACGGCGGAGGCGTACTCGCGGATCTTCTCGCGCTCGACCACGTAGTGGTCGGGGTAGCGGTAATGCTTACCCACGATTTCTGCCGACAAAGCCACGTTGAGAACCTACCTAGTACGCCTTCACAAATTTCACCGGACGTCCGGGGACGCCGGTGGGGTCAGCGCGACTCTTTGTGCGGCTGGTGCTTCCCGCAGTTCGGGCAGAACTTCTTCAGCTCGAGCCGGTCGGGGTCGTTGCGGCGGTTCTTCTTGGTGATGTAGTTGCGGTGCTTGCACACCTCGCACGCCAAAGTGATCTTCGGCCTGACGTCTGTACTGGAAGCCACGTCGGCTGCCCTCTTTCACGCTTCTCGTAGTTCGTTCTGCGTAGCGGTGGGGAGGCTCGATCTCCCGACCTCACGATTATGAGTCGTGCGCTCTAACCAGCTGAGCTACACCGCCCCGATGGCGCGGGCGGAGCCCCGCTCGCGTCCACCGAGCCCCCTAACGGAATCGAACCGTTGACCTTTTCCTTACCATGGAAACGCTCTGCCGACTGAGCTAAGGGGGCCAGACCCGCAAGCTCAGGCGAACCGAGCCGAGGGCCTTAAAGAGGGTACAGCCTGCGCGGGGGCCCGGCCAAACCGCCCGGCGGGCAGCAGCGCAGCGCCCCGGGGGTGGGGAAATCACGTCATCGGGTGCCCGGTGCGGGCGCGCGGGGGCACCAACCTAGTGTTGGCCCATGGCTTCGGACGATCGCCTCTACTTCCGGCAGTTGCTCTCCGGTCGCGACTTCGCCGCCGGCGACATGATGGCGCAGCAGATGCGCAACTTCGCCTACCTGATCGGCGACCGGGAGACCGGCGAGGCGGTCGTGGTGGATCCGGCCTATGCCGCCGGTGATCTGCTGGACGCCCTGGAGTCCGACGGCATGAGGTTGTCCGGGGTGCTGGTGACCCATCACCACCCCGACCATGTCGGCGGTTCGATGATGGGCTTCGAGCTCAAGGGGCTCGCCGAGCTGCTGGAACGGGTCAGCGTGCCGGTGCACGTCAACACCCACGAGGCGTTGTGGGTGTCGCGGGTGACCGGCATCCCCATGAGCGATCTGACCACGCACGTGCACGGTGACACGGTCGAGGTCGGCGATATCGAGATCGAGCTGCTGCACACCCCGGGCCACACCCCGGGCAGCCAGTGCTTCCTGCTCGACGGGCGGCTGGTCGCCGGGGACACCCTGTTCCTGGACGGCTGCGGGCGCACCGACTTCCCCGGCGGCGACGTCGACGAGATGTACCGCAGCCTGCAGCAGCTGGCCGCGCTGTCCGGGGATCCGACGGTGTTCCCCGGGCACTGGTATTCGATCGAGCCGAGTGCCGCGCTTTCGGAGGTCAAGCGCAGCAACTACGTCTACAAGGTGTCCAATCTCGAGCAGTGGCACGCCCTGATGGGCGGCTGAACATCCCCGCGACGAAGGAGCATCCATGAGTGAGCTGGTCAGTTATCGCAAGGACGATGCCGTCGCGGTGATCACGATGGACGACGGCAAGGTCAACGTCCTCGGCCCCGCCATGTTGCAGGCGATCAACGACGCGCTGGACCGTGCCGAGGGTGAGAACGCCGGCGCGGTGGTGATCGCCGGCAACGAGCGGGTGTTCAGCGGCGGGTTCGACCTCAAGGTGTTCCGCTCCGGTGACGTCCAGGCGTCGATCGACATGCTCAAGGGCGGGTTCACGTTGTCGCACCGGCTGCTGTCGTTCCCCAAGCCGGTGGTGGCGGCCTGCACCGGGCCCGCGATCGCGATGGGCTCGTTCCTGGCGTGCAGCGTCGATCATCGAATCGCCGCGCCCGCGTACAGCTTTCAGGCCAACGAGGTGGCGATCGGGATGGTGCTGCCCTACCCGGCGCTCGAGGTGCTGCGGCTGCGGCTGACCCCGTCGGCCTACCAGCAGGCGGTCGGGCTGGCGAAGGTGTTCTTCGGCGAGACGGCGCTGGCGGCGGGCTGGGTGGACGAGATCGACATGCCGGAGATGGTGCTGCCCCGAGCGCTGGAGGCCGCCGGCGAGTTCGCGACGTTGCAGGCCGGTGCGCATCTGGCCAGCAAGATCAGGGCGCGGCAGTCGGCGCTGGACGCGATCAAGGCCGGCATCGACAACATCCATACCGAGTTCGGGCTGTCCTAGTTACAGTGGACCATCGAAAGGTGGTTTCGAGTGCCGACTTTCCTGCGTAGGGCGACGTTCGTCGCGGCGGCGGGCGTGGTTGCCGTCGCACTTGCGGCTCCTGCGGCTGCCGACGACGGAGGCATGCCGCCTTGCCAACTCAAACTCGCCATGTTGTGCAACATGCTTCCGGTCTTCGCCGACCTGGACCACGACGTCGACCTGACCCAGGACCCGCACGCCCTGGACGGCTACACCACCGATGCGGTGCCGGGCGCACTCCCCGACCCCGGGCCGCTGCCGCAGGGCTGACGCTCGACCGCTTCCGAGGTGACACTCTTCCTCAGAATCCGCCATCACCGGCGCTATCAGATCTCACCGGTGATAGCGCTTTCCGGCACCCCACCCCGGTAACCTCCCGCCCATGGGACGCGTCGACGGCAAGGTCGCCCTGATCAGCGGGGCCGCCCGCGGGATGGGCGCCTCGCACGCCCGACTGCTTGCCGCGGAGGGCGCCCGCGTCGTGCTCGGTGACGTCCTCGACGACGAGGGCCGGGCGGTGGCCGAGGAGATCGGTGACGCGGCCCGCTACGTCCACCTCGACGTCACCAGCCCCGAGGACTGGGCCGCCGCAGTCGGCTTGGCGCTCGACGCATTCGGCACGCTCAACGTCCTGGTGAACAACGCCGGAATCGTCTACCGGCGTACCCTGCGCAACCTCGAACGTGAACGCTGGCAACGGGTTCTGGACGTGAACCTGACCGGCACCATGCTCGGCATGCGGGCGGTGATCGAGCCGATGACCGCGGCGG
>ERZ724515.387-NODE-387-length-16928-cov-20.853909_pt1 | contig 16928 bp, 20 predicted proteins | sample MGYA00376048_ERZ724515 | MGnify/ENA primary metagenome ERZ724515 (study PRJEB28724, sample SAMN07190885) | wastewater metagenome | isolation source: influent of sewage treatment plant in Hong Hong | place: Hong Kong | collected 2016-03-17 ... | reverse complement strand
GTTTTTATTTTGACAAATAAAGAAATTTTTGTTATTATTATGACTTAAACCAATAATTAAAGAGTTATGTTATGTTAAAAACAGTAAGAAATATAAGAAAGTTGTACAACGCAAAATTACTTTTTGTAAGTAGCGACGAGACGATAACGCAAGTTATAGGAAATGAGTTTGACGATTATTTTAAAGAGTTAAAAGTTGCTAAAACTATGGAAGATGCATTATCTTTAGCATGTTCAAATAGTTATGATATGGCTATTATTGATGCAGATATTGAAGGAGTTTCTTTCTCTGAATTATGTGAAGAATTATCTCATTTAGCACCAACTTTACCTAAAATAGTTATATCGAGTTCTGATGATAATGAAAGTATTGTTACAGCTATTAATTCAGGTGCATATACATTTTTATCAAAACCATTAAGAGCAGTAGATGTAAAATTAGCTGTTATTATGTGTTTGAATCAAACAAAAAGAGGTGATAAAATAGAGTTCGAGAATGGAATCTATTTTGACGAATATAGAGACCAATTTTTCAAATCAGGTGGAATATTGATTGATTTTACTAGATTAGAAAAATCTTTCTTAAAATTATTAATTACTAAAAGAAATGAAATTACTGATTATGATATAATCAAAGATGTAGTATGGAAAGGTAAGGATATGTCTATTTATACTATGAGAAATATAGTTAATAAAATAAGACAAAAAACTTATTATGAAATTATTAAAAATCATTCAAACAAGGGCTATACGATAGATATTCTTAAGAATAATTAAGAATGGTTATTTGCAAAATCTAAATAAAAAAGTTATAATATGGAAGAACTGATCATTTCCAAAGAAGAATTAATCCAATTGTTTGAGACACAAAAAATTGAAGATACAGGAAGAGGTTGGATTATGGAAGGTAAAGTTGTTGATATTATAGCTTTGCATGATGTAGAACCTAAGTTTCTTCAAGACGTTACTAATGCTAAGTTCTACAAACTAATAATTAAAGGTAATAAATAATGTCCCATTGCCCATTTTGCAAAAAAAAGATTGCTATGAGTAAGGCTTTTTGTTCAAGAAGCTGTAAAGAGAATTATTTTCAATTAATAGCTATACAAGTACCAAAACCTTTTTTAAAAAGAATTTTTGTGTTTTGTACTCCAGAACAAAGAGATGCTGAAATAGAACATTTTGCGAGTAGACATGGTTGGAGATTAGATTTATTAAGAAATAAAATTGCAGAACTGGCTATTGATGCTGGATACACTAAGGACATCAAAATGAATAGTTAAATTAACTATTCATTTTTCTTTTATTGATTAAAATAATTACACAAGTTCCTAACACTATAAGAGATTGTAAAATCCCCATTGTAAGCCAATTACTATAAATAAATCCTAATTGGGTATCTGGTTCTCTGTAAAATTCTGCAATTATTCTTGCTATTGAATATAAAATTCCATACATTAAAGCTAATTGTCCATCAAATGTTTTTCTTTTTCTTAAAAAAACTAATATTACAAAAACAATCAACCCTTCTAGGATCGCTTCATAGATTTGAGAGGGATGTCTTAATGTTTGTCCTACATAAATTCCCCAAGGAACATCTGTAATTCTTCCTACAAGCTCTTGATTGAAAAAGTTACCAATTCTTCCAAATACATAAGCTGCAGATATTCCTAGTACTGCAATATCAGTAATAAACCAAAAAGAAATTTTATTTCTTTTGCAAAACAAATATGATGCAATTATAAAACCAAAAAAAGCTCCATGATAACTCATTCCTGAAATTCCTGCATAAACTCCATTTATATAAGGATTAAATATTTGCCATGGATGAGTCAAATAATACATTGTGTGTGTATCATAAAATAAAACATATCCAAGCCTTGCTCCTAAAATAACTCCAATTTCAGCCCACCAAATATAGGAGTCAAATAAATCATTTGAAATAGTTAATTTGTCATTTTTTATAAACCATTTCGCAACAAAAATAGCACTTAATAAAGCTAGTGCGTACATAAGTCCATACCAATGAACAGCAATTGGTCCTAAATTAAACGCTATAGGATCGAAATTAGAATATATATTTTGCCAAAATTCCATATTAATTTTCCAATGCTTCAGCGATTAATTCAATTGGATTTTTGAATTGAACATCTACATTTGCTAAATGTAAAGAATTTGTAATTTGCATTCTACATGCACTACATTCAGCACTTACAATTTGTGCCTTTGTATCTCTAATCATAGCCGCTTTGGGAGCACCTGCTGCTTTTGCAAAATCATATTTTTCTGTTTGCATAGTAACTCCACCAAATCCACAACATCTATTTGAATCACTCATCTCTTTTAAAACATAGTTTTGTTTTAGAAGTTCTCGTGGTTCCTTCCAAACATTTTGCATCTTTTTTGCATGGCAAGGGTCATGATAAGTTACCATTTGATCAAATTTTTTACCGCTTTTTGCTAATAATTCTTTTAATTTTGTATTGTTTTCAAGCCATTTTGTTGCTAAAAATATCTTATTTGATAGTTTAATAGCTCTCTCTTTCCATTCTGGTTGGTCATGTAAGTAGTGCTCCCAATCTTTATTTATCATTGCACTACAAGTAGCTTCTGGAATAATAACAGCATCAACGCTATCTATCCAAGATTCAAAATATTCAATATTTTTTTTAGTTAAATAATCAACTGTATCAAAAGCTCCTGTAAAATATGCAGGTGCCCCACAACATAACTGTTTTTTTGGAATAAAAATATCAAGCTCTAATTTTTTTAATATTTTTACTAAACTATCTCCTGTATTTGTGTATGTGTAGTTACTCATACATCCAATAAATATAGCAACTCTATTTTTCTTAATATCATCAATATTTTTTGAAAACTTCATATTTTCAGGATATTTGTTTAAAAAGCTAATACTATCTGCATATGGTAAAGCACGATTCTTTTTAACTATTGGAAGAGAAAATCTAGGAGTTGCACTCTGTTTTTCTTCATTTATCTTGATTCCACATGTTTGAAACATATATCCTAGTTTTGACATAAAGTCCATAATTTTTCTATGTCTTAAAAGGAAGAAAAATAGTCTTTTATACCAAGCTATTCCAAACTTTTTGGCAATATCACTTCTAACTTGCTCAATAATCATATCTGTTGGTAAATCATTTGGACAAACTTCAACACAGTTTGTACATAAAAAACATGATTCAAAAATATCTTTTGCTGTTTTATCTAATTCTAATTCATCTCTTTTATACGCACCCAGTAAATCTATAAACCCTCTTGGGCTTGTAGCTTCATCTTGATTTATATTAAAGATTGTACAAACAGGTTTACATTTTCCACATTTTACACAGTCATCACTAATAGCTGTATAATCAAATTTTTTTATAACCACTTTATAACCTTTAAAAATTTTAATATTTATAATAAAAATTTAATATACAAAAATAATGGTTAAAAGTTCTTAAATAGCCATTATATCAATCTTTAAGGCAATTGAGATTTAGCTTTTATTTTTTCTTCTAAATTAATATTTGTTCTATTTATCGCATAATTAATTAAATCTAAATATTCAATATCTTGAGTTAAAAATTTTGATTGATTGTATAATTTATTTGCTATTTCTAATTTTGCGTTTGCTTCGTATATTAAAGCTAAATTATAAATTACTTCAAAACTTTTACTATTTAACTCTTTATCTAAAATTTCAAGTTGTGTTTTCGCAATATCCAAATTTATATTTTCAATTAGGTTTACGATATTTTCAAATCTAACTTTTTGCTCTTTTGAATATAGTGGATTTTTGTCATCTAGTTCTTCAATTATATTTATATTAAAATATACATAATGTGGTGAAATATCATCAATTATATCATCCGCAATTTCATTTGCAATTTGAGAATTTATCCTATATTTATCTTGTGAAAACCGCATTCTAAAAGGATATGGATGATCAAAACAGATATTCTCATGACTTGATTTATCATAAGTTTTAGAGAAAATAACACTATTATTTACAGGTTTTATTATTTTTATATTTGTTGTTACATTATAAATTCTATTTTCACAAGGAATATATCTTATTGCATATTCAATACAATTTTTAGTCTTTCTTTTTTCATCATATTTATAATATCTACATCTTGAATAATCAATTTCATTTTTATAATATGTTTCAAAATTAACAGAAGAATTCATAACTTCTCCTGTTAATATAGCATCTGTTCCAAAAATATCATATTTTAGTGTAAATACTTTTTGGTTATCAACTATTTTGTTTGCAATTTTATTTTCCAAACTTATAGTTTGATTTACATCATCATTATGAAGTCTATCAACCTTTATTGTATGAATTTTTTCTTTTTCAATTTGTGATGGATGAAGTGTTCTTACAGTTAATTTTTTTGAACTACAAGCCGTAATAAAAGGTATAAAACCAATAATTAAAAATATATTTAGCAAACTTTTCATAAAAATCCTTTTTTGTAGAAAAATATTATAACTTATTTGTACAAATAACGTGGAATAGAATTTAATAAATAAGAATAATTTAATAGTAAAATGAGATAATATTGTAGTTTAATAAAATTTAATAAACAAGGATATCTAATGGGATTTTTTACTGCTGATTTATGTGATGAATTTTGTGAAAGAGTTGAAGTTTTAGGACCTGATTTTAAGTCATATGGAGGAAATAAAAAATTTAAAGGAGAGGTTATAACAGTTAAATTGCATAAAAATAATAAAGAACTAGCAACACTATTAAAAAATACAAACGGAGTTGGTAAAGTTGTAGTTGTTGATGTTGAAATGAGATATTTTGCTGTTGTTGGTGATAATTTAATGAAATTCGCAAGCGATAATAAATTTGAAGGTATCATAGTAAATGGTTATGTAAGAGATATTGTTACTACAAGAGAATTTGAAGTTGGTTTAGTTGCGAAAGGGACTTGTCCTAGAAAATACTCTCCTTTGCAAGATGCAGAAATAGGAGTTAATATTTCAATAGACGGTGTAGATATTTCAAATGGTGATTATGTTTATGTTGATTCTGATGGAATAGTTTTTTGTAAAGAAAAATTGGTTTAAAATGTATCTTTTTGGTTTTGGTTCTTTAATAAATTTAGCATCTGCACAAAAATCTTTTGAAAGAGTTTTAACTCAAAATGATTTAATTCCTGTAAAAATAAAAGGTTATAAGAGAGTTTGGAATGCTTTAGAATCTATTGTTTTTGATAAGGAGTGTGTAGATGGAGTTTTCCTAAATATTCAAAAAGATGAAAATTCTATTTTATATGGAGTTGTAATTGAAATATCTCAAAAAGAATTAGAAATATTAAAGTTAAGAGAAAAAAATTATAGTTGTATAACTATAAAAACTCAGGATATATTAAGCCAAAATATTAAAAATGATTTAACAGCTTTTATGACAACAAATCCTAAAAAAATAGCTAGTTTAGGAAGTTCAAACTGTTTTATTCCAAGTAAATATATTGATGTTGTAAAAAATGCTTTAGAAAATTATGATGAGGATTTTAAGGAAAATTTTAAAGAAATTTTTCAAAATTATCCTTTTGCTATTAAAGAAGGAAATTATACTTTTTTAGACCCAATTCAAAATAAAGCTGCACGTGAAGGAATAAAAAACTACAATGAGTCAAACTAATTGCTTTATCCATGTTTCAAAACTTTGTAATTCAAAAAGAAAAACTCTTGATGAGAGTTGTGTTGTAAAAAAAGGTAATGATTTATTTATAACTTATTGTCAAAATGATAATTTAGATAAATTTGAAGAGGATATTAATAAATTATTAGGAACGTCCTCTTTTATTTATTTTTTCAAAAAAAGATTTTCTTCAATATTTATTTCTACAATATCTGTTTTTGTAATTTTAATAGCTTTATTATCTGTTTCTATATATGAGGATTTTTTGAAAAAAATAGTTTTTGAAATGCCTTTTCTTTGGGAATTTAATGATTATTTATCGTTTGGATTTGTGCTTGTATTTTTCTTTGGTTTACTTATGATGCCATCAGTTTTGGATGCAGAAGGAAGTGAATTTAAAGATTTGATATCTTCTTGGTTTAATAAAGATATCAGAAAACAAAGAAAATTAGAACTTATTTTTTCCAATTTTGATAAAAAAATGGATATCCATTTGTATAATTTTGATTTGGAGGATTCAAATCATTGGCTTTGGCAGATATTTACTAATACAATTTTAAGTAGATTTTCAACTGTAAATTTTTACATAAGAAATGATAAATTACAAAGTATTACTAAAAGATTGAAAAAATTTGAAGTTTTAAATTTAGAAATAGTTAAATCAGAAATAAGTTCTAAGAAGTGTGATGTTGAAATTTTATTATCAGCAAAGGAACAAAAGCTCTATTCTTTGATGCAACTTTGTTCAACATCTATTGTAAAACAAAGAGACAAAAAAACTTTTATTTCTTTAGAACTTTTTGAATATTGTGGAAAAAATTTTATAAAAGAAGAACAAGATTCTAAAAATCAATTGATTTTTGGATTCCAAAATTTTATAAATAGAAGTTTTGATGATTTTAGATTTTTAGCTCAAGAAAAATCTTTACAAGTTTTTTTCACTCAAAATGTTACGTTTTTAGATTTGAGTGATGAAGAAAAAAGGTTAGCTTATTATTTAAGAAATCATATTGAAGAGTGTATAGCTATTTTTGAAAATCCTATCTCTTTTTTGATTTTATATTACTATGTAAAAGATATCGTTTTAGATAAGAGAAGAACTATAAAAATTTTAGAAAAATTTATTAATTCTATAAAAAGCAAACAGCAATATGAATTAATCAATTTTTATTGGTTTGAAATAGCTGGATTTATGTTTGATTTTAATGATATAAATACCTTTGAAACTTCAAATAATTCTTATTATAGAAAATTATCAATTGAAGCTTTAAATGATTTAGCTTTCTTATTTGAAAGAAATGGTCATTTTGAACAAGCAATTTTATTAAATCAATATTTGTATGAAATTAACCCTAATAAATATATACTAAATATCTGCTCTTTATACGAAAGAATGGGAAAATTTGAGGAGGCATATACCAATTTGCCAAAAGAGTTAAATATAGGTAAGAATATAAAACCCTCTGATATTGAAGTTAGATATTATCAAAGAAAAGCTGCTTGGATTATTATAAGTCAAAGAAATGAAACTTTAAAAGAAGAGGGATTAGAGTCTTTGAAAAAATTAGAAGAGTTGATTTTTTCTCATAATGAAGATAATAATCCTATATGGTTGTGGCATTTTTATAATATAAAAGCAAATGTTCATGAATGGGAAGAAAATTATGATGAGGCTATAAAATATTATAAAAAGTCTCTTTCAATCCCAACTTTAGGTGCTTTTGAATATGGAGCAACATTTGTAAATATGGCAATTTCTTATAGATGTAAATATACTCTACAAATAGAAAAAAATGAAAAAATTATAGAAAAATCAATAAAAATAGGGCGTCTTGGTATGATTTTAAAAGAGTCAGTAGGAGACAGAGACGAAATGCCGGTAGTATTACATAACTTTGCATTAAATATTTTATATAAAATTTCACATACTTCAGTAAATATAAATTTATGTAATGAAGTTTTAGAAGCTACAAATGATGCTTTAGAAATATTAACTAGAACAAAATCTATAAAAAGACTAGGAATGGTTTTGATAGAAAATTATATTGTAAAATCTTTATTAAAAATTGATACAAAAGATATAGTTTCTAAACTTGAAAATCATATGCAATTTTTAGGTCAAAGTGAGTTAAACCAACTATTAAATATATACAAAGAGTTTGAAAAAAGCAATAAAATAAAAAAAATAGAATTTTTGGAAGGAATTTGATGAGTTATATAAAAAATAGTATAAATTTGAACACAGGTACTATTGAACAAAAAAGAGAAGAGATAAAAAAACAATTTTTGCAAACATATGAATTAGATGAAAAATTATTTGATTTATTAAAAGATAAAAAATATTTATGTGAACAACCCAATAGATTAAGACATCCTTTAATTTTTTATTATGGACATACAGCAACATTTTTTATAAATAAACTTGTGTTAGCAAATATTATAAAACAAAGAATAAATCCTGAATATGAGTCAATATTTGCAATTGGTGTTGATGAAATGTCGTGGGATGATTTAAATCATAAACACTATTCTTGGCCAACTTATGAACAAACAAAAGCTTATAGAGATGGAGTAAAAGAAATAGTTTTAGATTTGATTGATAATTTAGAATTTACTTTACCTATAAATTGGGATAGCCCTATGTGGGTTATTTTGATGGGAATAGAACATGAAAATATTCATATTGAGACTTCATCTGTATTATTGCGAGAGCTTGGTATAGAGTTTTTAAAAGAAGAAGAACTTTTTATTTATAAAAATGAAGCTTCAGAAATTTGTCCTAAAAATGAATTATTAGAAGTAAAAGGTTCAACAGTAATTTTACAAAAAGATAGACATAATCCTATTTTTTATGGTTGGGATAATGAGTTTTCTTTTCATAAAGCAGAAATAAAAGATTTTCAAGCATCAAAATACTTAGTATCAAATGGTGAGTTCTTAGAGTTTGTAAATGAAGGTGGTTATAAAAAACCTGATTTTTTTTCAAATGAAGGAAAAGAATGGCTTACTTTCACTCAAGCTAAACATCCAACTTTTTGGATTAAAAAAGATAATAGCTATTTTTTAAGAGAAATAAATAGAGAAATTCCACTCCCTTTAAATTATCCTGTTGATGTTAATCTTTATGAAGCTGAAGCTTTCTGTAAATATAAATCTTTAAAACTAGGTTTTGAAGTTAGACTTCCCAGTGAAGATGAGTATTATGCTCTTTATAATTATACAAATGCTCAAGAAAAAGATGCAAATATAGGTTTAACTCAGTTTAATCAAAGCCCTGTTAATAAATATAAGTTTGATCATTTTTATGATATTGTTGGAAATGTTTGGCAATGGAGTTTAACACCAATTTATCCATTTGATGATTTTAAAACGCATCCTATTTATGATGATTTTACAACTCCAACTTTTGATGATAGACATGCTTTAATAAAAGGTGGTTCTTTTATAAGTTTTGGAAATGAGACCCTAAAAGAAGCAAGATATGCCTTTAGAAAGCACTTTTTTCAACATGCTGGTTTTAGATATGTAAAATCTGATAACAATTATAGAACGAAGTTAAATGATAATATTTATGAAACTGATGAATCTATTTCTTTGTATTGTGAGTTTCATTATGGAATAGAAAATTTAGGGGTTAAAAATTTTTCTTTAAATTCTGTAGAACTTTTAAAACCATATTTAAAAAATTTAAAAACTTCAAAGGCTTTGGATTTGGGTTGTTCTGTTGGACGAGCTAGCTTTGAATTAGCAAAAATTTATGATGAAGTAATAGGAATTGATTTTTCCACAAATTTTATAAATGTTGGAGTGAAACTAAAAAATTATGAGTCATTGATATATAAAGTTAGAAAAGAGGGCGAAATTTTTGAAGAGAAAATGGTTTCGCTTAAAAGTTTAGATTTAGATGACATAAAAGAAAAAGTTACATTTATGCAAGGAGATGCTTCAAATCTGAAAGATATATATACACAGTTTGATTTGATTTTTTGTTCAAATTTAATAGATAGATTATATTATCCTTTAAGGTTTCTACAAGATATGCCTAAAAGAATAAATAAAGATGGTTTATTGGTTCTTCTAAGTCCTTATACTTGGCTAGAGGAGTATACTTTAAAAGAGAATTGGTTAGGTGGATATATCAAAGATAATAAAGAGGTTTATACTTTAGATACTTTAAAACAAAATTTAAAAGATTTTGAATTAATAGATACTATTGATGTACCTTTTGTTATAAAAGAAACAGCTAGAAAACACCAACATACAATTTCTCAGATGAGTATTTGGAAAAAGAAATAAAGAAAATCGAGTAAAAATTATTGTAATAAACTATTAGTTTATGTATAATAATTTTTATGATTATTAAAATAAAAAATATAAATAAATATTCAATTGCAGTTTTTGTTTTAATTATGATTTTTTTAGTAAATTTATCTATTGAATATAGTAAATATTTAGATTTAACCTATGAAGAGATTTTTGAAACAAAAGCTGAAGTAATAAATATTTATCAAAAAACAAATCATGATATTTTAAGAGTAAAAGCCGATAATTTTGAGTTTTTTACAAATATTTCAAAAGAAGAAGGGCTTAAAAAAACGGATTTACTAAATATCACTTTTATTTCAAAAAACTTGAGTTTTTTGGACTATCTAAAAGGTTTTTATGCTACGACTTTATATTTTGATTTTCTTCCAAAAGAGGAAAATTTCAAAGATAAAATTATCAAAAAAATCGAACAAAATCATACAGAACCACTGATAAAAGAGCTTTTCTTAGCTATGTTTTTAGCAACACCAATAAGTGTAGAACTAAGAAATATTTGTACAAATTATGCAATCACACATCTTATTGCTCTTTCTGGTTTTCATTTGGTTGCGATAACATTTTTGATTTATTGGAGTTTATATTTTCCATATAGTTATTTTCATACAAGATTTTTTCCATATAGAAATAAAAAATATGATTTATTGATGGTTTCTATGTTATTTTTATTTTATTATCTTATTTTGACAAATATTGTTCCTTCATTGCTTAGAGCTTTTGTAATGTCTGTTTTAGGAATTTTTTTATTGAGGTCAAATATCAAAATAGTATCCTTTGAAACTCTATTTTTTGCTTCATTGATTTCTTTGAGTTTATTTCCAAATTTTTTGTTTTCGATTGGTTTTTGGTTTTCTGTTATTGCAGTTTTGTATATATTTTTGTTTTTGAAGTATTTTCAAAATCTAAATAAATATCTTCAAATACTTTTTTTTAATATTTGGATGTTTTTGGTTTTTAATCCAATAATTCACTATTTTTTTCCTCAAACAGCTTATGAACAGTTTATCTCAATAATTTTAAGTATTTTTTTCGCACCATTTTTTATCTTTGAAGTTTTTGCTCATATTTTTGATTTTGCTATATTTTTTGATGATTATATAAATACTTTTCTGAATTATGAGATTGCATCTTTTGATTTTAAGACAAATTTATATTTTTTCTTGTTTTATGTCTTTGTCTCTTTTTTGTCTATTTTTTATAGATATGCCTTTTATTTACTGAATCTTTCTTTTGTGGCTTTTAATATCTTGCTGTATATTGGATGATTGTAAATAAAGTTTCAAATCAAATCTTTAAAACTTTATCCAAAGTATATTTCATATCTTCATCAAGTTCCATATTTGTTCTCATCCAGTTCAAATATCCAGCATCTTCCTTTGCTACTTGCTCCACATCTTTCCCTTTATATTTTCCAAATTTGAAAGTTTGAATAAATACAGGAGTTTTTGTCAAATCAGTCAATTTTTCTATTGGATTATAATCAGGATAAATCTCTCTGCATTTTCCCACAAGTTTTGATAAAAATAGTTTCATCACAAGTACATCGCCAATAGCATCATGTGCTTTGATAGTGATATTATGTTTTGATGCTTCAAGTTCTTCAACTTTATAAAGTTCCAAAGCATATCTTATATACTGAAGTCTATGATAAGGAAGTTCAGGAAATAGATGTTTTGCACATCTTAAAGTATCGATCAATTGGTATTGATTTACAAATCCCTCTTTGTTTATCATTGCTAAATCAAAAGAGATATTATGAGCAATTAAGAAGTTTTCATTTGAGTTTAACTCTTCAAGCTTTTTATAAAAGTTTGTTTCAATAGCTTTTAGTTTCCCAACTAATAAATTAGGTGTAATATTATGAACTTCCATAGCTTCAAGTTTTATAGCAACATCAGTTGAACATAACTCATCAAAAGCTTCAACTTTTCCTGATTTGTCAACAACCATCGCACCAAATTGAATAACTCTATCTTCTTCTTGATTTCCAGTTGTTTCTGTGTCAAATAGTACATAATATGGCATTTTTTTCCTTTAAATTATTAACATACCATCACCATAAGAGTAAAATCTATAATTCTCTTTTATGGCTTCACGGTAAATTTCAAGTGTTTTTTCAAGTCCCACAAATGATGCAACTAACATAATAAGTGTAGATTTTGGTAAGTGAAAATTTGTAAGTAAATAATCTACTTTTATTGGTTTATTTGCAGGATTTAAAAATAAGTCGCATTCACCCTGGATTTTATTTGTTCTTGTATAATACTCAACAGTTCTAGTAACTGTTGTTCCAACTGCTAAAACTTTTTGGGCATTGTCTAAAGCTTTTTTAGCCTCAATTCCTATTTCAAAATATTCACTATGCATTGGATGATTTAAAATATCATCAACGTCAACTGGTTTAAAAGTTCCAGCTCCAACATGTAATGTTAGATAGTTTACACTATATTTTGTATTGATTTTTTCTAAAAGTTCAGGTGTAAAATGAAGTGATGCAGTTGGAGCTGCAACTGCTCCATAATTTTTTGCAAACAAAGTTTGATAATCTTGTTCATCTTGCTTTTCATCACTTCTATTCATATATGGAGGTAGTGGTAAATGTCCAATTTTATTTAAAATATTAACTAGCTCTAAAAAATCAAGTTTTTTGTCATTTTGAAAAAATTGTACAACACGACTTCCATCTTCATTTATTTCTAAAACTTCTGCTATTAGATTTTCATCAAAAAATAGTTTTGTTCCTACTCTTACTTTTCCACCTATCATTACTAAGTATCTGTCCATAAATAGTGGTTTATTAAGTAATAATTCGATTTTCCCACCAGTTTCTTTCGTTCCAAAAATTCTAGCTTTGATAACTTTTGTATCATTCAAAAAAACTGATAAATCTTGAGGTAAAAAATCCATAAGATTTTTAAAAGTTGTATGTATTATTGAGTTTGTACTTTTATTATAAACCAAAAGCCTAGCATTATCAGCTGGGCTTACTGGATGAGTAGCTATGAGTTCTTTTGGTAAATTATACTCATAGCTTGAAGTTTTTAACGGATCAAGCAATTTTACTCTTCCTCTTCTTGATTCTCTTTTGGAGCTGGATTAAATATTTTTGCAATATAAATTGATACACCATAAAGAAAAAGTAATGGAGCAGCCATTAATAATTGACTGATAACATCAGGAGGAGTTAATATTGCAGCTACAATAAAGATAATTACAACAGCATATCTAAAAAAATCTTTCAACATTTTATCATCAACAAGTCCTATTTTTGCTAGGAAAAATGTAATAACTGGTAATTCAAAAGAGATTCCAAAACCGATTAATAATTTAGTAAAAAAGCCTACGTAAGCTCCAATACTTGGTAACACTGTAACAACGGTTGAACCAAATGCAATTAAAAAATTAAACCCAACAGGAACAACGATATAATAAGCAAAACCTGCACCTGATAAAAACATCAATGTTGCAAAAAATACAAAAGGAATTACAAGTTTTTTTTCATGCTCATAAAGTCCAGGAGCTAAAAACAACCATAATTGCCAAAATATAACAGGTAAAGAAACTATAAATCCAGCAAAAAATGCTACTTTTAATGCTGTAAAAAATGTCTCTTGAATTTCAACCGCAACCATTTGAGAATTTTGAGGTAAAGCAGCTTCTACAGGAACCATCATCCATTCTAAAATGGGTTCATAAAAAGAAAAACATACAAAAAACATAACAGCGATACTAATAGAAGAAATTACTAATCTTTTTCTTAAGTCAGCTATATGGGGTTTTAAATCTTCAAACATTAAACACTATCCTCTTTTCTATCATCTAATTTAACTTTAAATTTGTCTTCTTTTTTAAATGAAACTTTCTCTATTTTTACTTCTTCATTTTCTATTGCTTTATTTTGTATCGATGATGTTTTATTTAAATCATCATTCATGATATCGTTTAAACCTAAATCTATTTTCGAATCAATTGATAATGAAGATTTAGTTTCTTCAATTTGAGACTTGAATTTATTTGCCTCTGCTTTCATCTCTGAAATATTAAGTTCGTTATCTAAAGTTGATTTTGCATCAGCAAGACCTGTTTTAAATTTGTTAATAAACTTTGCAATTTGTACCATTGCAGTAGGTAATTTTTCAGGTCCCAATGCGATAATTGCGACTATTGCAATCAATAAAATTTCCATAAAGCCCATTCCAAACATTTGTAACTCCGTTATCTATTTAAAGGCAAAGATTTTACCTAAACTTTGATAAAATCTAACCAAATTTATAAATAGTAAGTAAAAGGCTGAAAATGGAGATAGTTGTTTTATTAGTTGTTATAGTAATTTTATTTTTTATAGGGAGAAATTATAAAACAGAAGAGTTTAGAAATATAAATTTAAAGACAAAAGATAGATTTAATGGTGATTTGTTACATCATGAAGCTGGACTTTTAGTAGCTTTAATGGCAAAAGTTTCAAAAGCAGATGGAAAAGTTTGTGAATTAGAAGCTGAAGTTTTAAAACATACTTTTAATGATATTTCAAGTCATTTTGAAAATTCAGACGAAATTCGAGAAAAGTTAAAAAATTTGTATGAAAAACAGAAGCAAAGTTTTGATAATTTGATAGATATTTGTAACAAATTATACAGTTTAACAAAACATGATTATAATAAAAGAGTTAAAATTATGGAATATCTTTTAAATTTAGCATTTATTGATAAAGATTTTTCTGCTACTGAAAGAATGATAACAGAAGATATTTCAAATGCTTTAAAGATAAAAATAGAAGATTTTAATAATTTAATTAATACTTTTGAGGCTTTTTATTCACAACAAGCATCAAATAAAGCTATCAGCTTGGAAAAAGCTTATGAAATTTTAGAATCAAATCCTGCTGATGATTCAGTAATTTTAAAGAAAAACTATAGAAGTTTAGTTAAAAAACATCATCCTGATATTATTTCGGGGCAGGGTGCAACCCAAAATATTATAGATGAAGCAACAAAAAAACTCCAAGAAATCAATGAAGCTTACGAGTTAATAAAAAAAGATAGAGGTATTTAATTTGTTAGGATTTGGAAATTCTTATGAAATTTGTAATTGTAAAAAGATTACAATAGCACAGCTTCAAAATGCAATAATAAAAGAAAAAATTTCTACTCTTGCAAGAATTCAAGATATAACAACAGCAGGAACAGAATGTAGGTTTTGTATTTTTCCTGAAGGTGATTTTGGAAAAATAAAGAAAAAAATATATTGTAAAGATATTTTAGATGAAACTAATAAAGGATTGAAAAATGAGTAGAAAATTCCCTCACTCTTTTGAAGTTTGTACTTGTAAACATGTAACATTGGGTGAAATTATTTATGCTATAAAAGAAAAAAATGCAAAAAATTTGGAAGATTTGGGTACTTTAACTGATGCTGGAACTTGCTGTAAATCTTGTAAAAATAAAGAAAGTGATATAGGAGTAGAAAAAATGGAACTCTATTTAGAAGAAATATTAAATAAATTTAACAAAGAATAAATAATGAAAGAACAAATAATTGAGAATATAATAGAACTTATAAAAATAAATCCTACTGAAATAATAGAAATAAATCCAAATTATCTACAATATTTTGATATTGAAGAGCTTTTAGATATTCAAAAGCGGTTAGAATATAAAAAACAAGATATTTCTAAAATAACTAATAATTATTTAGATGAAATTTATGAAAAAACAAAAAAAGATGAGATATAATTACTTAATAAAGGATTAAGAGTGAAAAACTGGAAAAAAATTAAGCAAGATTTAATTATATTTTTAAAAGATGAAGTTGAGAAAACTGGTCTAAAAAAAGTTACAGTTGGACTTTCAGGTGGTTTGGATTCTGCTGTTGTAGCAATTTTATGTAAAGAAGCTTTTGGCCTAAACTTAAATTGTGTTTTAATGCCCTCTCAGTTTTCTTCACAAAGTTCGATTGAACACGCAATTGAAGTTTGTGAAAAATTTGATATTAGATATGAAATAGTTTCAATAGAACCTTTAATTAGTGCTTTTATAAAAAATATGGATAATGATAAGCTTAGAATAGGAAATTTTAGTGCTAGAATGAGAATGTCTATATTATATGATATATCTTCACGAGAAAAATCTTTGGTTGTGGGGACTTCAAATAAAAGTGAGATTCTTTTAGGATATGGAACTATTTTTGGAGATACTGCATGTGCAATTAATCCAATAGGTGAAATTTATAAAAGTGATGAATTTGAGTTTGCAGAGTTTTTGGATGTCCCTAAATCTATTTTAAGTAAAGCTCCAAGTGCGGATTTATGGGAAGGGCAAAGTGATGAAGAAGAATTGGGACATAGTTATAAAGAGATGGATGATTTATTAAAATTGATGATAGATGAAAATAAATCTGAAGAAGAATTAATAAGCTTAGGATTTGAAGAAGAGTTTATTAATAAAATAGATTTTAGAGTAAAAACAAATGCTTTTAAAGGTAAATTACCAACAATTGCAAAAATTAAATGGAGTTAATTAATGACAAAAAAAATACCTATATTCAGAGCATCTGTAGATAGTGAGGAATTAAATCAACTAAAACAAGTACTTGATTCAAAAGAATTTTTATCCAAAGTATTGGAATTTGAAGAAAATATAGAGAAGTTCATAGGTGCTAAATATGCTATTGCAACAGCAACTTCAACAGCTGCAATTCACCTTGCTTTAAGTGCTATAAAACTTAAAAGAGGAGATAAGATTCTGATGTCTGTAAACTCTTTTGTAAACCTACCTGAAGTTGTTAGACATTTTGATGCTGAACCTATTTTTGTAGATATAAATTTAGATGATATGAATATAGATTTGAATAAATTTGAAGAGGTTTTAAAAGAAAATCACTCTAAAAAATTAAGAGGAGCAATTATCACTTTTGTTGGTGGTCAAACTCCTGATTTAGATAGA
>ERZ724515.386-NODE-386-length-16949-cov-8.197644_pt1 | contig 16949 bp, 7 predicted proteins | sample MGYA00376048_ERZ724515 | MGnify/ENA primary metagenome ERZ724515 (study PRJEB28724, sample SAMN07190885) | wastewater metagenome | isolation source: influent of sewage treatment plant in Hong Hong | place: Hong Kong | collected 2016-03-17 ... | reverse complement strand
CCGATGGCCTGATTCATGCCATTAATGCCCCACGGGCCATCGTGTAACGCGCACAACAGCCGAATTTGATTAAACGCCTTCAACAGATCAATCGCATTCTCAGATGTGATCGGTTCAGCAAGCTTTGCCAAATAGGCGTGATAGCCTTTGGCAGCGACGCTGATGGCCATCTCAAGACGTTGTTCGTCACTGTGCAGGCGGATATCGCGATAGTCTTGTGCCCACACCGCATGCGCCGCTTTCACGTCCCCGTTGTTCACCGCTTCCGCCAGTTTGCCGATGCCGGAATCGGCCGCAAATCGATAGCTTTTGCGCAATAAACAGAGCCGGTCGCGCAGCGGGTGCCCCGCGGGTTGCACGTAATTTTGCAGCTCGTAACCGGTGCGCTGTTGCAGTTGCTGTGCTTGTTGTGAGCTTACCCCCTGCGCAACAAACTGGCAGATATCGCCCAGCACGGCACCGGCTTCTACCGACGCCAGCTGGTCTTTATCGCCGAGTAAAATCAGGCGTGCCTGCGGCGGTAAGGCGACCAGCAAACGCGCCATCATCGGTAAATCGATCATCGAGGCTTCATCGACCACCAGCACGTCCAGCGGCAACGGATTTTGCCCGTTATGACGAAACTCCGGTAACCCGGGGATCACCCCGAGCAAACGGTGCAAGGTGCTGGCTTGTGTTGGAATACCGGCCAGCCACGCCGCATTCACCTGCCCGGTCAGCTCGGTTTTCGCTTTGGCGATGGATTCCGTCAGCCGTGCCGCCGCTTTACCGGTCGGTGCTGCCAGCCGGATCAACAACGGTTGTTCGCTTTGCGCCACCAGCAGTGCCAGCAGTTTCGTCACAGTCGTCGTCTTACCCGTGCCGGGGCCACCGGAGATCAGCGTAAAACGCCCGTCACAGGCAGTCGCTACGGCCACCGCTTGCCAATCAACGTCTATTTGTGACGTAAACAATTGGCGCAATTGCTGGGCCAGTTCAGGAGTATCAGCGCTCGTTGCGATTGGCAAACTGGCTTGTTGTAACCAACCGGCAACCTGCTGTTCAAAACGAAAATAACGGCTGAGGTAAAGTCGTCCGGCAAATACGGTTAGGGGTTGCCCCGCTTGCTCCTCAACCACCGACGGATCGCTGACCCGACGCACCAACGGGCTGTGCGCTAACAGGGTCGTCAACTCAGATATGCTGACCGCCGGTAAAGCGATCTCGGGTAACAACGTCTGCCACTGCGCCAGCCGTTCCGGCCACGTCATCAAATCAAAACAGACATGGCCACGCCCCAGCTCTTGGCTGGTGATCGCCACCGCCAGCTGGATGCTGTCATCCGCATCCCAGCGCGCCAATAGCTGGGCGAGCTGCACATCCAGATCGCGCAATAATCGTGCGTCCAGTAACGTTTGCCACACCGGGGTTAATGCAGAAGAATGAACGGTCATTACATGGGCTCCCCGTTGGTTACAGCCGGTTCACCGGCAAATAAGGCATCTAACGCGTCGATATGTGTTTTGTCAGGTTTGGTGACATACACACCACTGCCCGCCTCGCCGTTCATGCCGCGCAAAAACAGATAACAGACACCGCCGATATGCTGGTCATAGTCATAATCGGGCAGACGGCAGCGCAAATATCGGTGTAACGCCAGCGTATAGAGCTGATATTGCACATCGTAACGGTGCTCAATCATGGCTTGCGCCATCGCATCTTGCTGATAGGCCGCCGCATTATCACCGAGATAATTCGATTTATAATCGACCACGTAATACCGACCGTCATGCTCAAACACCAAGTCGATAAAACCTTTCAGCATGCCCTGCACTTCATTAAACGCCAGTGCCGGAGCTTGGGCGGAAAGCGGATCGCCTGCAGCCAGACAACGGTTAAGTGCTGCAGCGGAAAGTGCAGACAACGGCAGCAAAAATTCCATCTCGCTTAAGCAATGCTCAGGGGTTAATTGTGCCAGCGACAAACCAGGGAATAGCTCACTGGTTAAAATCTGTTCCAGCCACTGTTCCAGCACCGGTAACCAGGGCTCCGGCTGCCAATCGTGGCTCAGTTGCACGCCTTGCAGATGTTGCACAATCCATTGCTGGCGAGTCGCACCATCGGCACCAAAATCGAGATCTTCCAATAGGCTATGCAGGAAGGTACCGGCATGCGCACCACGCGGAAAACTGAACACATCAAAACGTGGCACAGCCAGTTCAGCCTCGCTAATCACCAACGGTGCAGCCGGTTTGGGTGTCACAGATCCATGGCTAACGGTCAATGCCGAATAGGAGGTCACCCGCCAGTTGCGCTCCAACTGCCCGCTAAATTGTCGTGCTTGTGCCGCTGGTAAGAGCGGTTTAACTTCCTGATAAGGCTGAGTGGGAAAGACGATCTCCGCCACTTCCGCCGCTAAATCATGATTATTTTGTGTATGCAGCCACTGGCGAACGCGCTGGGTTAATGCCGTATCACTGTCGTTTTTCAACAAATAATCCAGCGCTGCCGGGCGGTCATCTTTCGCCTTGGTTTTGCTGTTGGCTTTCAGATCGGCAAGCCCCAGCCAGGTGACAAACACGCCACGCGTTAACGCCACATACAGCAGCCGCAGATCTTCCGCCAAACGCTCTTCGGCTGCTTGCTCCCACGCCTCGTCTGAGCCGCTCAGATCGAGTCGCACGCCGTTTCCGGTGTGATAACGCGGTGTGTCATTGCTCCGATAAGCGCAGATAAACGGCAGCAACACCAGTCCATATTGCAGCCCTTTCGATTTATGGATGGTGACGATCTGCACGCGCTGGCGCTCGGAATCGAGCCGCAGTTGTTGCTCATCCGCATCGCCATTCGGTTGCTGGCAACGTTCCAGTAACCAGCGCAACAACGCATGTTCGCCGTTTAGGGTACTGGCGGCAGTTTGCAGCAATTCCCCCAAATGCAGTGCATCGGTCAGTTGGCGCTCGCCATTGACCTCACCTAACAAACGCTCTGGGATCTGATACCAGAACAGCCACTGGCGCAGCATCGGCAGAATGCCACGTTGTCGCCATAACTCACCGGCTTGTCGGATGCGCTCGACGGTCTGCTCCCACAAGCTTTCATCGTCATTCAGGTTGGCCAGTTGCGTCACCGTCCAGCCTTGCAAGCCGGTCGCCATCGCAGCTCGGATCAGCATTTCATCCTGCGGGTTGAGGCAAGCTTCCAGCAGACGCGCCACATCGTGCGCCACCGGTTGTGCAAACACCGACTCCCGGTTGGAAAGATAGACACTGGCAATACCACACTCGTGCAGCGCTTGCTGCATCACTGCCGCTTCGCGCCCACTGCGCACCAGCACCGCGATATCATTGGGGCGTAATGCGTTACCATCCAACATAGCCTGCCCGTCTTGGGCTGCCGTCAACCAGGTATGAATTTGCGCAGCAGCCGCCAGCGCCATGCGTTGCTGATAAGCCGCACCACTGACTTCGCCTTCCAGCGTGAAGCAGCACTGCAATGCAGTTTGCGGCTGGCCTTGTAACACAAAACCGGTCTCTTTACCTTTTGCCTTAACCGCTTCAAAAGGAATGCTGTCTTGATAAATAAATGGTGCGCGGGAGTGAGCAAATAAGGCGTTGACTGCGCGCACCAATTCATCGGTGGAACGGTAGTTGGTTTGCAGCGTGTAATGGGCTTCAACCTGCTGTTTCGCGGCGATGTAAGTAAAAATATCGGCACCACGGAACGCATAAATCGCCTGTTTCGGATCGCCGATCATGTAAAACCCGCATTCTGGGTTTTGCCCATACAAAGTCGAGAAGATCTGATATTGCTGCGGGTCGGTGTCCTGAAATTCGTCGATCATGGCAACCGGATATTGCTCACGAATGCGTTCCGCCAACACAGCGCCACGCTCAGAACTTAATGCGCGTGCCAGATTGGCCAGCAGATCATCGAACGATAACTGTTGCTGACGCTGTTTTTGTTGCTGCAAGCGCGCGCGCACCTGCGTGAGGGCATCGGCAATCACTACATCATCGATATCGTTGGGTTGCGCCAGCAGCGTTTCTATTTGATCAAACAGCGGATGCGTCGGCACGGCGCCGGTTTTAGTTTTTGCTGCCAACACCGACGCGGAAAAGTTTTCCAGCGCTTTGGGTAGCTGATAACTTCTAAGTGGCGCATTGACCCACTCACTGACTTTATTCAGCCAGTTTGGCAGATTTTTTTTCGAATAACTTTGTTTACTGACCCCCGATGCCGTGATCACCGCGTCAAGGCTACCCACAACCGCGAGCCATGCTTCTCGTAAACTATTTAACCGAGCAATGATCGCCTGATGGCGCTCGGCTAGGCTCTCGCTAGTGCGCGGCTGACATTGCAAACCGGCCAATGCCAGATGCGGGCTGATGTCGCGCAACAGAGCATCCGGCCCCTTCCAATGATCGAGCAGCGCTTGCGCCAGCAAGGCATCGGCCTGATAAGTGATGTGTCGCCAGAAGTCGGCCACTGCCGAGGCACGCAGATTCTGCTCTTCGATTAGAAATTCATTATCAAACAGACTGCCCGACTCAAAGGCGTTTTGCGTCAGCATACGCTGGCAAAAACCATGAATGGTGTAGATCGCCGCTTCATCCATCTGCCGTTCAGCGGTCAGCAACTGGCGTAACGCCAGCGCTTTATTCGGGCATTCATCCAGCAAGCGTTGGATCAGCGGGTCTTTGCTAAAGCCAGCCTCAATCGCTCGTCGTGTATCGCGGATCGCTTTTAAGATACGCTCGCGCAGCTCCGCGGTTGCCGCTTCGGTGAAGGTCACCACCAGAATACGATCAACCAGTAACGGCGTGCCAAACCCGGCCTCACCCGCACCATGCCCCAGCAACAAACGCAGATACAGCCCGGCAATAGTGTAGGTTTTACCGGTGCCGGCACTGGCCTCGATCAGGCGTAATCCACTGAGCGGGAAACTCAGAATGTCCAGTGGTTTACTCATGTTCTGCCTCCTGCAAATGCTGGCGTAATGGCAGCAGTAATTGCACCGCCCAAGCTTGTATATCCAGCCAATGCTCATCGGTTAATTCAGGGAAACAGCGTGCTAAGTAGTTGTCTTGCACCTCCCCAATCACAAACGAACCATCACCGATATAGGTTTTCTGCGCCGACTCCCGCGCCTGTAACTGCTGCGAGGCATCGCCCAGATCGCCACTTTCCGTCAGTGCTTTTTCCAGCCACACCCACGCCGTGTTCACCGGTAAACAGAGCGGGCGCTGCATACCCGCAATAAACGCCGCCCACCACAATTGCAGCTGTGCTCGCGCATCGGTGACACTCAACACCTCAAGGGTCCACTCGCCTAAGTTGCCGTTATCCAAGGCCAGCAACTGCGTGGGTTTGCTCAGTTTTCCTGCTGCCGATAAAGCCAGATGTTCCAGCCAGATCGCCACCAGCCAGCTGGCTTTGAGTTTACTCACCCGATGTCGCACCAACTGGCCGTGATAGACGTCACCGACACTGCCCAGCAACTGCCAATCGTTAAAATCCAGATGGAAGGTTTCGCGTTGTGCCTGTGCCAGCGGCCATGTCTGCATCGCCATCACCAATGGCGTGAGGTTGTTGGCATCACCCTGCAGCGCCAGCTTGCCAAACTCGCCATCGGGTAACTGCCCTTCGGCCAGCAAGCGCGGTTGCCAAACAGCCTCTGCCACGCCGAGGCGCTGATAACGCAACAGCCGTTCACGCAGTTGATATTGCTGCAGTTTATCCAGCCAGAATGGCTCACTATCTTCCAACGCAGCTTCGCGTTCAACAAACTGCACGCGCAGGCGACGGCGGAAAAACCCCGCCACCGGATTGCGGAAAAAACGCAGCCAATCAGCCAATTCAATCTCGGGTTTATGCTTGGTGATATCAAGCTCATCAGGTAACTGCAAGTCACCAGCAAAAAAGCGGGCATTTCCCGTGGGGGCCAATGCAGGCAGCCAATCGGCGGCATAACTAAACAGCCGCGCCCCTGCCACTTGCGCATCCGGCGCAAAATAGCGGGCATCGTAAGGTACCAGCGGATGTTCGGTCAGCAGATGCGCCAGCAACCGTTCTTCCTGTTCCGCCTCGACACACTCATCGGCCGTTTCCAGACAAAACGCGCGTTGACAATATTCCTGCAACTCGGTGACGAGCACCGATGGCATCAGGTGCCGGTTGTCGGTGGCACTGTGCGACACATACGAGATATAGAGCTGCTCTTGTGCCGCCAACAGAGCTTCTAAAAACAGATAACGGTCATCTTCGCGGCGCGAACGATCGCCTTTGCGTGGCTGGTTCGCCATCAAATCAAAACCCAGCGGCGGCATACTGCGTGGATACAAGCCATCGTTCATGCCCAGCAGGCACACCACTTTAAAGGGGATCGCCCGCATTGGCATCAGGGTGCAGAAGTTGACCCGTCCGGCAAGGAATTGCTGCCCGCCCCGCACCGCATTCAACTCACTTTGCAGATGGTCATGGAACACGGTCAGCGGCAGCGGCGCCTGATAATGCATCTGCGACAGCCGTTGCTGCCAGCTTTGCACGGTTGTACGGATCAGGCTCAGTGCTGTTGCATCCTCTTCATCGAGCTGCTCTTCCGGCAGGTAAAAATCGAGTAACAACCGATCGACCAGATTCTGCCACTCAGTAATCGGGCGCGCTGTTTCCAGAGTGTCGCGCAGCGCCAGCACCTGGCTGATAAACCGCGCCAGTTGACCAAGTTTCACCGCATTTTGCCCTTCAATCGCCGTGTACGGTGCGACATCGGCAAACAGGGTTTCGTTACCACTGGCAAAACCGAGCAGCATCCGTTCCAACCCGAACGACCAGGTATGTCGCTCGCGTGGTGGCAACTCAAAGCGCTCACCATCGGCAGGCGCCAGCCCCCAGCGCACGCCCGACTCCAGCGCCCAGCGTCGCAGCGTGGTCAGATCGCTTTCCGCCAGCCCGAAGCGCTTTAGCAGCGCCGGCACCGCCAGCAATTCCAGCAACTCGGTCGCGGTACAGCGTAAACTCGGCAGCGACAGCAGGATCAGGAAACTTTGCAGTAACGGATTTTCCTGTGTTGCCGAGCGGTCAGAAATCGAAAACGGAATATAGCGCTCACCCGCGGCACTGCCGAACACCGCCTGGATATAGGGGCCATAGCGGTTGATATCCGCCACCATCACCACGACGTCTTTCGGTGTCAGGTTTGCGTCAGCGCCAAAACGTTGCAACAGTTGATCGTGCAGTACTTCCACTTCCCGCAACGGGCTGTGACAACCATGCAACACCAGCGAACGATCTTCCGCCGTAATATGGCGTTTAGGCTTAATACGGGTGCCATCTTGCAGCTCCAGCAGATCTTGCTGCACCAGATGCAACAGACTATCGCTATTGATCTCCGCAAAAGCGTCAATCTCGGCGGCACTGATTTCCGCCAACAGCGCCAGATAATCACGCCCCTGTTTACCCAGCGAAACCAGCAAGGGGTTGCCCTGCTGCTCGCCGTCATCGCTGAACAGACGCGCTAACTCGGTTTCCGGTAATAGTGGTTGCTGCAATTCCGCCTGTTGCCAACGTTCACGGCGCTGTGCCAGCAAGTTATTCAACACTCGTCGGTTGAGCTGATTCTCTTCCTGCAGATCACCCCAGTAATAACGACTCGGGTTAGTGAGCAGCAGATGCACCTCACAATGCTCACCCAGCGCCATCAGCGCTTCTAAATAATGCGGCGGCAGCGATGAGATACCAAACACAAACAATCGCTGCGGTAGCACCGCCTTTGGTTTACCGGCTTTTAGCGTGTTGATAAAACTTGAGAATAAGTTCACACGATGCAGATGGCTGGCTTGCTGTTCGGTTAATGCCACCAATTTACGCCACAACACCGGTTGCCACAGCTGAGCTGCCGCACCGAGTGCACCGCCTTGTTCCCAATCGACAATCCAGTCCGGCCGGTACACCAGATATTGGTCAAATAAGTCGGCAATGCGCTGACACAACTGATAACAGCGGCGGCCATCGTCGTCTTGCGCCAGATAACCGGCCAGCGGGGCAAACAGCTCATCGTCCATGCATTGCGGTAACAACTGCATCAACCGCCACAGCATGGCTGGTTTGGTATACGGGTTTTCTTTCGGTACTTCCGGCAGCACCTGATGAAACATCTGCCAGATAAAACTCGATGGCAACGGAAAGACGATATTCGCCGCAACGCCAAGATCTTGTGCCAGTGCTTGTTTCAGCCACTGCGCCATGCCGGGGCTTTGCACCAGAATAGTTTCTGCCGCCAGTGCCGGTTGCAGCGGCGACAGTTGAATGAGATGTGCTAACAGACTTTTTAGAACATCCAATTGATTGGAGTGATAAACCCTGAACATGCCACTACCTGTGTCTAAACTGCGCTGCGATGCTATCGATAATAGAGGAAAGCGACCGCTCATCACTATTCGTTTGGACACAATCTTCGGAAAAATCGATTATTTAGCTGGTCAGCAATCCGGTAGCATGACTTTTTGCAGTGATTTGCATCATAAAGTTGAAATATTACGCAGACAGGGCAAAAATGCGCATCTTGGTCACGCCCTCACTCTGACCAATAACCTGAGCATGTAAAAAACAAAACCGATAAATAGCCAAACTAACTCAATTAGCTTGAATCAAGTAATAATTACAGGACCCTTATGAACATCATGCGCAATGCCATTCCGGCTCTGCTGTGTGGTCTGACCCTGACCAGCCTGTCAGCGTCGGCCGTTGAATACCCGTTGCCAGCAGCAAACAGCCGCTTAGTTGGCCAGAACGTGGAGTATGTTGTCCCAGCTGACAGCAAACAACCACTGGAGGCGATCGCTGCCAAATATCAGATCGGCCTGAGCGGCATGATGGAAGCCAATCCAGGTGTCGACCCTTATCTGCCAAAACCGGGCAGCACGCTGATCGTACCGCATCAGCTGATCCTGCCGGATACCCCACGTCAGGGCATCGTGATCAACGTGGCGGAAATGCGTCTATACTACTATCCGAAAGGCACCAATACCGTGGAAGTACTACCAATCGGTATCGGTCTGCTCGGCACTGACACCCCGGAAAACTGGGTCACTTCTGTGCAACGTAAAAAAGCCAATCCAACCTGGACACCAACGGCCAAAGTACACCGCGAATACGCGGCCAAAGGCGAACCACTACCAGCCGTATGGCCTGCTGGCCCGGATAATCCGATGGGCCTGTTCGCGCTGTATATCGGTAATCTGTATGCCATTCACGGCACCAACGCGTCTTTTGGTATCGGTCTGCGTGTCAGCCACGGCTGTGTGCGTCTGCGTAACGAAGACATTGAACATCTGTTCCACGCCGTACCTGTCGGCACCCGCGTACAGTTCATCAACCAGCCAGTAAAAGCCACACAAGAACCGGATGGCCGTCGTTATCTGGAAGTGCACGAGCCACTGTCGCGCACGTTTGAAGAGCTGAACTCTGCCGCACCATCGACTTTAAGCATCAGCCCAGCGGTTGGTCGTTTCATTGCGAAAGCAGATACTGATTCTCATGTCGTGAAACAGGCATTTGAAGATCGCTCTGGCATTCCAACGCAAATCAATCCTTAAGCGGATCATGATAAGCACTCAAAACCTCGCTACGGCGGGGTTTTTTTATGCCCCAACTATAATACCCCAAATAATTGGCGTTGCCGCAAGGCGACAAATGAGCGAATCCCCATGAGCATAGATAGGCTATGTGATTGGGGTGAGTGAACACCGTCAACAACGCTGCAACTTCAAGTACGAAGGGTATAACGCAGACAAAATGATTAGATCAGACTGAAGCAGAATAAAGCGAAGGGATAGAGCAGAAAATTTCAGGGGCCTGAAAATGATGAGGCACCGCTAAGCAGTGCCACATCAAGAGGATTATTCTTAAAAGAAAAATTATTTCTTGTAAGAAGTAGCCAGGTTGTCCAGACGAGCGTTAGCGCGAGCAGCTTCTGCTTTAGCGTCAGCAACGTCAGCAGCCAGTTTGCTCTGACCGTCTTTGATTGAACCAACTTCAGTAGCCAGCTGGTCGATTTTACCAGTCAGGGTCTGAACGTCAGATTCGATTTTAGAAGTGTTCGCACAACCAACCAGCAGGGTTGAGCTCAGAGCGATGGTGCCCAGCAGTACTTGATACTTGTTCATGATAACTCCTTTGACTTTATTAGGATGGCTTCAAAGCCTCAATAGTATGACACAAAATCGGTCATACGAATCAATACTAACGGAGATTTTTTTGCATTTTGCACCAAAAACTCACCGTACTGATTCTTGCCGCTATCTTCTCCGATTTGTGCTCAGCAAACAATCGCTATGATAGGACTCAGACAGAAAAAACACGAAAATTACCTTGTTACATCAATTTCTGAACGATTTTCCTGCCATAGCCGAGTCATTTGCGTCACCAGATCGGCCCGGGTATAGGGTTTTAGCAATAATGGCCAGTTTAACGTCGCCACCTGTTCACTAAAATCATGGCCGCTGACCAACAACAACTTTAACTTGCCATTGAGCTGTTGCGCCTGTTGCACCACTTCGATCCCGCTGGCCTGACCCGGCAGCACAATATCACTGATAAGTAACTGAACATCGGGGATGGTTTTCACCCACGTGAGTGCCTGCGCACCACAGTCGGTATCCATCGTCAGACAACCCATGCTATGCAGATACTCACACAAGGTTTGCCGCACATCAGCCTGATCTTCCAGCACGACTACCAAGGGCATTTCTTTCGTTGACCAGACCGGCGTTGGTGTCGCCGCTGAAGGTAACGCCACCGGATCGGCTTCTGCACAAGGTAATTGCAGACGCACACAGCTGCCGCGGTGCGGTTCACTGTCAATTTGCACACGGCCACCCGACTGGCGCACAAAGCCATACACCATGGATAAACCGAGCCCGCTGCCCTTCCCGGCCGCCTTGGTGGTAAAAAACGGCTCAAACACCCGCTGCAACACTTCGACGGTCATACCACAGCCTTGGTCGATCACCTCTACCGTGACCATATCCTGTACCCGGCCACTGGTACGCTCGACGCGTTGGTTAAATAAACGAATACGGATGGTGCCGCTGCGCCCTTCCATCGCATCACGCGCATTGACCACCAAATTGAGCAGACTGTTTTCCAGTTGGTTGGCGTCCATCCAGGCGGCACGCAGATCGGGCTGAATATCCAACTCCAGGCGCAGGGTCGCAGGTAACGAATGCTCCATCAGCTCGCGCAGGTTGGTAACCAGTTCCGCCAAATCAATGGCTCGCGGGCGCAACGCTTGCTTACGCGAGAATGCCAATAGTCGCTGCGTCAACTGCGCGCCACGCTCGGCAGCTTTGTAGGCGCGTTCAATTCGCTGACGGGTGCGTTCTTCCAGCTCGTCGGTCTGCAGCAGCTCCAGATTACCTAAGATCACCGCCAGCAGGTTATTAAAGTCATGCGCAATACCGCCGGTCAGATGCCCGACCGCTTTCATCTTCTGACTGTGGATCAGCTCCGCTTCCAGCGTTTTACGATCGGTTCGATCTAACACCATGCTGGCGATGCTCTTATTGGTCAGCCGGTTCAGCCGCAACTCGACATACCGATCCCCAGCCAACTGCAGTTCCAGCGTCAGCACACTGTCGTCATCGCGCCATAAGTGATCGGGTGATAACGGCTTACCGTCACTACGCTGGGCGCCATGCTGTTGCAAGCGCTGTAATAATTCACGGAAATGACAGCCGTGGACAATCTGTTCCATCTGCAACAATGAAGCGTATTGTGGGTTACACACCACCAACGCACCATTGGCATCAAACAACGCAAAACCATCGCGGATGGAAAGGAAGGTAGTTTCCAGTTGGATGCTTTTTTCTTTAAATAGCTTGGTGACGCGCGCGAGTGAGGCTGCATTGTTGGCAAACACGTTAAACGCCCGAGCCAGATCGCCGAGTTCGTCTTGCCGGTGCAACGCAGGCACCCGCACTGTGCGTTCACCCTTGGTCAGCCGGGTCATGGCATCGGCAATCGCCGACACCAGCACACCGAGATTGTTATAAATAAAATTACCCGCCAGTGCGGTAATGATCACCGCCAATAAGCCAAATATTTCAATGGTAAAGGTACTGGTTTGTAACTCGTTGTGCGTGCGTTCAGCGCGAGCGCTGGCAGAACGCACGACCAATTCCACATACTGGTTGATGTCTTGGTCTAACAGGCTGACCAATGCCTTAATGCGGAAGGTGTGATAGGCCACAGCCAGATCACTGTCTTGCAGTTTTTGATTCAAAATATCAACTGGCAGCAAAGTATCACACAACACATGCAAGGTCTTTTGTCGGTGAGGGTCGGCGTTCGATATCGACTCGCTCCACTTTTGTCTGATCTCTGCGAGTTTTTTCAGCACATCCGGCGAAGCCGGAATAGTTAACGTCATGGTTAGTATGTCGTTTAATAGCGATTGTTCCAGCTTGGTCGGCCAACCATTTCCATCTTCTTTGGCCAGTAATTCTAATTGCGATTGCGCCTGATAAATAATGCCGAGCAGATCATGGCGTTCCAGATGTCGTTGCCGAGTCAGGTCTAACAACCGGCGAACACTGTCTTGTAATTCATTACTGCGCTGATGAATACGGTCGATGAGTTGCGGTTGTTTCTGTGCTAGCGGCGCAGCCGCCATTTTGGCTAATGAGTTTTGCAGCGATTGCAGAGCATTTTTCAGTTGTCCTGATTCACTTTGATACTCCAGTGCACCGATCACCGCGTCAGACTCACCGCAACGGTCGCCACTTTTGCGGTATTCACGCCGACTGCCATGCCACTGTTCATTTCCATCAGCGTGCTTTCTTGCATTTCTGTCAGTAATTTCCCGGCATTGTTAAAACCAAACACCGCGATAATGCCGGTTGCCAGGGTGAGTGCCACCACCAGCACATTGAATAATAACAACCGACCTTTTACACCGGAAAAGAACGGATAACGACGAGCAGCACTCAGTGGCATAACTGATTCTCACAACAAAAATGGCTTCCAGATTAGCGGCTGCTATTCTGGCGTTTCACCGGCAGGGAAAAAAAGATGCAGGAATATTAGAGGGGTGGGTTTGTAAAACTATTGATGAGGAAGATTATTTTGAATCAATGGCGGGTGAGATTTTACCAGGAGGGCATCGGTTTGGTTCAGCAGAAAAGATATTCAGTGGGTTTAACTCTGGTTATGAATGGACAGATTATAATTATCCTGTACCGGACAGTTGGCATAATAAGTTTCCGTCTGGTGCTGAAATTATTAAATATCTCCCATCGGTAGCCAAATTTCGCTCAAAAAATCCGGATGATCTGCTGATTGAGCGCAGGAATGCTGAATATTCATTATTCCGCAAAATTGAAGAAATTCATGTATTAGAACAGGTCAAAGCAGGATTTGATTCTGTTGATTCATTTATTGATTTGGCTAACTCGGTGAGTAATCGCAGAAAATCCCGCTCAGGGAAATCTCTGGAGTTACACCTTGAAACACTGTTCACAGAGCAGTCACTCACGACATTTTCAACGCAGTGTGTGACGGAGGGAAATAAACAGCCTGATTTTATCTTTCCGTCTTGTTTTGCTTACCATGATTCTGACTGGCCATCTGAACGACTTCGGATGTTAGCAGTCAAAACAACATGTAAAGACCGTTGGCGGCAGATTATCAGCGAAGCTGACCGTATCAAAGAGATACACCTGTTTACTCTTCAGGAAGGTGTTTCATGCAATCAATATCAGGAGATGCGTAGTGCAGGAGTAAAACTGGTAGTGCCGCTTTCTCTGCACCGCAAATACCCTGAGGATATCCGGAATGAGCTGATTTCGCTTACAGATTTTATTGAAGAAACCAAAGCTCTCTACGATGTAAAAGAATAAACAGTATGGAAAACGGCATTAGCAGCAACAGGGTGGGCAGCATGTTGATGATCAGGATGATTCTTTTACTGGCCGGATGCCCAGTTGCGACAACCCTGTTTTTATCAGAACGATATTCAAAGCTATCAACCCCATCTAGCAGCAGAGCCTGATAGTTACAGGCTCTGCTGTTATCAACCGCACCTACACCCCATACCCCATCAGTTTCAGCAGTTTTTGCGCCTGCTCGACGGCATCCTGCCGATGCAGAATGCCCAGTTTCTGATACAGATTGCGGATATGCGTTTTGATGGTAGTAGCCGCGACATCCAGCTCAACCGAGATCTGCTCATTGCTGTAACCAGAGTAAATCAGCCCCAGCACCTGCCACTCACGCTGTGTTAGCGGGCTGGTGCGGATCAGCTCCGGTACATTCGGGTGATTCAGCAATTTTTCGACAAACCCCTCATCGAAATGGGCAAATTTGTGGCGGTGATGCTGATTGATATCTTTCAGCAGCCGCTGCGCTTTGTGCTGCTCCATCTCCGACAAGGTATTCAGCTGCAACAGCTGACGCAATAGTTGCGCGACGATCTCACCTTCGATGACGAAATGGCTGACAAAACCGGTGCGATTCGACAGCGTCAGTGCTTCCATCAACGCCCGTTGCGCTTCACTGCGTTCATTGCGCTGCCAATGCAGTACCGTGCAGAGCAGCAAGTTGCGATTCAGATCGCTGTAGAGGTTCAAGCGGTTCGCTTCCGCATTCAAATGCGTGAGAATTTCATCGGCTTGCGCATACTCTTCCAACAGCAGATGCGCACGGGCAATATTACGCCACTGCCCTTGCAGGAAATGGTTACAGGCGGCTTCCGGGCGTTCGGCCTGCGCCAGCCAGTTGCGCACCGACTGTTTATCGCCAGTCATTTGCCAATACAGCAGACGCGGAATATCGGCGTTGTTGATCCAGTCACTGTGGTAATCGGCGTTATGCAGCAACACCTCGCAGCGTTGCAGATGCTGGCTGGCATTGTCGATATCCCCGCGCGCCAGCGACACCTTCGCCAGCATGGCAACACACTGCAGCTGCTGTTTCTGCTCATAACCAGTCAGCACCTGCAAGCCTTGCCGGGCGCAGCTTTCTGCCTCATCCAGCCGGTACCATGACCACAACACCTGGGCCCGCACCCGCAGCAAAAATTCATGCAACGGTAGCTGTTCGAGATGTTGTGCCTGTACCAGCTCCAGCGCTTTATCCTGCACTTCATAGGCCGCTTGCAGGAAACCTTGCGCGATCAAAATTTCGCTTTGCTGCAACAAGGCCCACAATGTGTAATGATAGGTACCATGCCGCCGCGCCATCTGTTCAGTGCGTTGCATCATCGGTAACGCGCTGCTGAGCTGCCCCAGATAATGGTGCACTTCACCGATCACCGAAGTGGCGACAATACGGCCATAAAAATTGGTTTGCGGTAATTGAGTCAGCGCTTCGCTCGCCAGATCAATGGCCTCTTCCGGGTGATTGGCATTCAGAGCCACCTGCGCGCGCAGCGCATTAAATTCGCCTTGTAATGCGTCGTTCAGCCGCACCTGATGTTCCGCCATCGCCTGTTTGGCGCGCTCCAGCAACGCATCGACCTGCGTATAGCGGTGCTGACTTTGCGCCAGCCAAGCTTGCAACAACACCAGATTCGGGCTTTGAATGAGCTCAGTATAAGGCAGTGCCTCAAGACAGCTCGACAGCAACGCCAACTCGCCATGATGAAATAACGACCAGCCGTATTGCAGTAAAATTTCGCGCAGCAACAGCGCATCGTTAGCCGCCAGCGCATGATGGATCGCTTCCGACGGAATGTTCATCGCCTGCCAGCCCGCCGCCGCACGACGGTGTAATTCCGACAACTCAGCCGCCAGTTCCTGCTGACAGCAGTGCTGCAGGAACGCAGCAAATAACGGATGGAAACGGAACCAGATAGTGTCGCCATCCATATCCATGCGTTGTAAAAACAGACCGCGACGTTCGAGATCACTCAATTGTGCCAGCCCATCTTGGCGACCCGTTAAACGCGTCACCAGTGTGTCATTCATCGAACGCAACACCGAACAGCGCAATAAGAAATCACGGGTGGGCGCATCAATGCGATCCATCACCTCTTCGGCTAAATATTCCCACAGATAGGTGGTGTTCAGGCCGGATAAACGACGCGCCGACTGGTGTACCGATGAGCGTGATTCTGGCGCCGACAGCGCAATCAATTGTAATGCCGTGGCCCAGCCTTCCACTTCATCACACAGCGTGGCGCTCTCCTGTTCATCCATCGGTGTTGGCAGTCGGTTGAGGAAAAATTGCTGTGCTTCCTGATGGTTAAAGGCCAACAGCTGATCATCCAGCTCAAGCAGTTGCTCACGCACGCGTAGATTGGCGATGCCTAATGGCGGCAGCGTGCGGGAAATCACCACCAGCGTCAGATTATCGGGCTGGTTGCGCAGGAAAAAGCGCATCGCCTCATGAATTTCTTCGTTATCGATCAGGTGATAATCATCGATGATAAGATAGGTCGGTTCGGTCCAATCGGCCAGTTCGGCGAAAACCTGCCCCAGCAGTGACGACAGACGCGCGTATTGATGTTTCTGACTCAGCGCTTCACTTTTGACGCAATGACCCTGGGTGGCATGTTGTAAGGCGGCCACCAGATAACGGGCAAAACGTTCCGGTTGATTGTCGCTGTCATCCAGCGAAAACCAGCCTGCATGCGGCAACGTAGTGGCCCACTGTGCGATCAGCGTGGTTTTGCCATAACCAGCCGGGCCATGCAGCAGCACCAAACGATAATCCAGCGCCGTTTGCAAGCGTTGCAATAAACGGTCACGGGTAATGGCATTTTGCAGTCGTACCGGACGACTCAGTTTCGATGGGATCAGCATAAGGTTGTTTCCAGTCACCCGCCGTTTCGCGAACCACAGCGGGTCAATATGTTCAGCAGTGGCACACGGTGCCTGTCAGCTCGTTTTTTTTCAATGGAATCACTCACAAAACGATACTAGGGGCTGTTGATCTTTGTTGTTCATAGATTAATCAGACCATATTGGCAA
>ERZ724515.382-NODE-382-length-16994-cov-9.071374_pt1 | contig 16994 bp, 17 predicted proteins | sample MGYA00376048_ERZ724515 | MGnify/ENA primary metagenome ERZ724515 (study PRJEB28724, sample SAMN07190885) | wastewater metagenome | isolation source: influent of sewage treatment plant in Hong Hong | place: Hong Kong | collected 2016-03-17 ... | reverse complement strand
ATTGTATTTGCTGTTCCCAAGTCAATTGCCATATCACTTGAAAAAAGACCTATTACTTTATCTAAAAACACTTTTATATCCTTTGTTTATGCTACTTTTGGTTCTTTTGTTTTAAGAACAACTTCTTTTGAAATAGTTACTGTTTTATTTTTATATTTTGGTAAATCAAACATAATATCCAACATAATATCTTCTAAAATCGATCTTAATCCTCTAGCACCTGTTTTTCTTACTATTGCTAATTTTGCTAATTCTTGAAGTGCATCTTTTTCAAACTCTAATTTTACATCATCCATTGCAAATAATTTAATATATTGTTTAATTAATGCATTTTTTGGTTCAGTCAAAATATGAACCATATCATCTTCTGTGATTTCATTTAAAGTTGCAACCATATGTAATCTTCCTATTAATTCAGGAATTAAACCATATTTTACCAAATCATCAGTTTCAACTTTTGAAATTACTTTATCGTGATCATTTTTACTTTTTTTATCTTGATTAAAACCTAGTACATTTGAACCTTGTTTTTTCTTGATAATATCTTCTAATCCATCAAAGGCACCACCACAAATAAACAAAATATTTGTTGTATCAACTTGAAGGGCATCTTGACCAGGGTGTTTTCTTCCACCTTTTGGTGGAACATTTACAACACTTCCTTCAACAATTTTTAATAAAGCTTGTTGAACACCTTCTCCGGATACATCTCTTGTAATTGATCGATTTTCACTCATTCTAGCAACTTTATCAACTTCATCGATAAAGATAATTCCTCTTTGAGCTTTTTCGATATCTCCATCTGCTGCTTGAACCAGTCTTGTCACAACGTTTTCAACATCATCACCAACATAACCTGCTTCTGTTAAAGAAGTTGCATCTGCAATTGCAAGAGGAACATCTAAATATTTTGAAATAGTTTGAGCAAGTAAAGTTTTTCCAGAACCTGTTGGTCCAATTAAAAGTACATTAGATTTATTTAACTCTGTATCATCTTCAATTTCATTATGTCTGAATATTCTTTTATAGTGATTATAAACTGCAACACTTAAAACTTTTTTAGCTCTATCTTGTCCAATTACATATTCATCTAGTATTTTTTTCAATTCAGCTGGAGTTTTTATTTTTATATCTTTTGCTTCAATTGGAGTAATTTTATGCTTATTTTCTTCTATTGGAAGATTACCATTCATAATTTCATTTGCAGCAGTAACACAAGCTTTACAAATACAAGCATTGTCTCCAGCTATTACTGGATTTTCTTTAGTGTCAGTTGAACCACAAAAATCACATATAATTTTACTCATTTTCTACCTATCTTATTTTCTTGTAAAAGGAATACCTCGTTTTGTATTTAATACAAAACTTGCTAATTCTTTTACATGTTTATTTTCATCTGATTCAAATAATTCAAGAGCTACTTCTTGAAGAGGTTTTCCCGATTCAAATAATTCTCTATAGGCATGTTTTATTGCATCTATATCTTCTCTATTATCAAATCTTCTTCTTAATCCAGTTAAGTTTAATCCTCTTAAAACAGCTTTATTTCCTTCCGCTAAACAAAAAGGAGGAATATCTTGAGCAACTGCTGATGCACCACCAATCATAACTTGAGTTCCTATCTTACAGAATTGGTGAATAGGAGTTAAACCACCAACTACAACAAAATCATCACACTCCACATGACCTGCAAGTGTAGCACCATTTGCAAAAATACAATTATTACCTATTATACAATCATGAGCAACATGTACATATCCCATAAATAGGTTGTTGTCACCAATTTTTGTAATAGAACCACCACCAATAGTTCCTGGATTAAATAGAGTAAATTCTCTTATTTTATTGTTGTCACCAATGATTAATTCAACATCTTCCCCATTAAATTTTAAATCTTGAGGAATAGTTCCAATAGCTGCATGAGAAAAAATATGATTATTTTTACCAATAGTTGTTTTCCCTTCAATAACTGTATGAGAATCAATTATTGTTCCATCACCAATTTTTACATCTTTTCCAATAATTGTAAATGCACCAATAGTGATATTATCACCTAAAATAGCACCTTCTTCAATTATTGCAGTTTTGTGAATATTATTCATTTATTTGCCTATTTGTTATTTGTCAACTATCATAGCTTTTAATTCAGCTTCCGCTGTTAATTTACCATCAACATAAGCTTTACCAACTAGAGTCATTAAAGAACTTTTCATTCTTACAACTTCTAATTCATAATCCAATCTATCACCTGGACGTACAGGATTTCTAAATTTTGCTTTATCAATACTCATGAAATAAATTACTTTATTTTTCATCTCTTCATCAGTCATATCTGAACTTTTTAGGGCAAGAACTCCACCACATTGTGCCATACCTTCTAAAATCATTACACCAGGATAAATTGGATGACCAGGAAAATGTCCTTGAAATGCTGGTTCTGAAATAGAAATGTTTTTAAAACCCTTTATAGATTTTTTTAATTCCATTTCTGTAATTCTATCAACTAATAGTAATGGGTATCTGTGAGGAAGAATCTCTTGGATTTGCATAATATCTAACATATAACATCCTATATTTTATTAAATTGCATACATTATATCTAAAATAATATTAGTTTTTAATAATCTGTGCTACCATTTTTGAACTTCCATTTTTTAGGTAATCTCTTAATATTTTAGAATTTTCAAAAAATTGTTTTTTATCAAGATTTTTATAATCATTTAAAAGATTCTCAACAGTTACTTTTTCTTGTAAAAATTCACTATGAAGAGGTTTTTTACCCATTTTTTCAAAAAATATGTTTGCTAATCCCACATAATTCAATTTTACAAATATACTTCCAATTAAGAAATCAATCTTTTTTGCAATATAAGATAATGTAAACGGTGTTCCAATAAGTGCAGCTTCAAGTGTAGCAGTTCCTGAACAAATAAATGCGTATTCTGATTCTATTAATGTTTGATGAGCATTTCTTGAAATAGTAAATTGGGAAATGTCACCATATATTTTTTTTATGTAAGAATCATCAAATTTTGAAGGAATTATTAAAATATATTCTTTGTTTGGGATATGTTTTGTAAGTTCTTTAAAAATCGGCATAAGATTTGTAATCTCTGTTTTTCTACTTCCTGGCATAAATGCTATTTTATTTGAATTTGATAACTCTTGCTTAAATTCAGTTATTTCATCAAGTAAGGGGTGTCCAACATAAGTTATTTTTTCTTTATTTGTATACATTTCACTTTCAAAAGGAATGATTGAGCAAAGTTTTGAACAATATGCTTCAAGTTTTTTAACTCTTCCTTTTTTCCAAGCCCAAGCTTGAGGCAAGATATAATAAATAATCTCTTTATTTGGATAAGTTTCTCGTAATTTTTTAGCAAATGGAAGGTTAAATCCTGAGCTATCCATCAAAAGAACTTTGTCGCAATCGTGAGCTAATTCTACTAATTCATCACGAAGTTTAAAGAAAAATCTTAGTTTTTTTAAAGCATCAACTATTCCCATGATGGCTAACGCTGTTAAATCATAAAGTGGATTCCCAAGCTCTTTGTCAAAAACCCCAACAAGTTCAATATCATCACTTAGATATTTTTTTAGCTCTTTTAAGTGGATATTTGATGATGTTTCCATGGCACATACTAAAAGTTTCATATAATCTCTTCTTTCACATCTTCATAAGTTGTTGCATTTATTTCTATCTCATATTTTTCATCAACTATTTCATCAAGAACTATAATAGGACTTAAATCATATGGATTTTTGGCAATATTTTCTCTTATTTTTAGTTCTTCATAAAAATCTAAAGGGTTATAAATTAGCTCTTTTACATCCGTATAATTTTTATTTGAAAGGGCGTTAAAAGTTGAAATATTGATGATTCTAACTTCATCTCTATTTAGATAATTTATATTATTCTTTGTGTATTCAATTCTTCCATTAGTAGCATTTTTGTTGAGCGTTGAATAACATAAAATATATGATGGAACAATTTTTTTAGCCACAAAAATTCTACCGCTTAAGAGTCTATAATTTAAAAATTTTTGTTTAATGATTTTATATTTTTCTTGATTTCTTTCTAGTTCATTTCTTTTTTTATAAAGTTCAAGCCTCTCTTCTATTGATTCTGGAAGGATTTGATTTGAAATAGGGTTAAACATCTCATCCATAATCTTTTTTTGAACTTCTCTTTGGGCTGTTAAACCAAACAAACAACCACAATAATTTTGTCTATAAAGTGAATTTTCTTTTACTTTTTCACCTTGAATTTGTGTACCATTTCCACTTCTATAATCTCTAAAAATGAACTCTACACCTGTTTGCTTAGTGAGTTTTTCACCAATAATTTCTAGTTTTTCTTGTGATTTTTTTGGAGAAATCAAAAGTGATGTTGTAAATTTATCATGACCTAATTCAAGTGCTTTTTGAACACTAACATCAAGTCTATCATCATAACAAACGGTACATCTATCACCTTTTTCTGGTAAATGTTCCATTCCTTTTACTTTTTTTAACCACTCTTCAAGATTATATGGACCCTCAAGTAGTGGAATACCTAATTTTTCACATGAATATTCTACATCTAAATATCTAAGTCTATACTCACTATATGGATGAATGTTAGGATCGTAAAAAAAACCTACTAATTTTTCATCTGGAAACTCTTCTTGTATTTTTTCTAAAAAATAGTGACTATCAACTGCACAACAAATATGAACTAACAATAAAAACCTTTATTTATATAATTTGATATAATTATAGTAAAAGTTTTTAAAACAAAGGATTATCCATAAAAAATTTATTGCTAATAGTTTTTTCACTATTTATATTTACAGGATGTTTTAGCACAAATGAACCGCAAATAAGCTCTTCAAGTGCAACAATTTTAATAAAAACACTACAAATGAAATTTTATGACAAAGGTTTTGTTTACAAATTCAAAGATTATACTCAAGTTCAAATTTTTAGTGCAGGAACTGCTATTTTGGATATGAAAATATATGATGATAAAATTTGTAGAACAACTTTTAAATGTCAAGATTTAGAGAGTTTCAATAAAGAAAATTTAGCTTCATCATATCCAAATAATTTCTTAAAAGAGCTATTTGAAAGAAATGAAAAAGAGATAGTTCATAGAGATAGAGCTAATGATATTTTAATTAAGATTATAAGAGATTAGCTTTAATAATCTCTTATTTATATTTTTATAATTCCAGATTCTTCAAGCATAATTAAAATGATGGAAATAGGGGCTATATATCTAATAATAAATAGCCAAATTTTATAATAAGTCTCTCCAATATGTGGAATAATTGCATTTCTTGATACTTCTTTATCAAGTACAAATCCAATAAAGATAGAAACAATCATTCCTCCTATAGGTAATAAGATTGCTGAACTTATGAAGTCAAACCAATCAAAAAGATTTTTATTTCCAAAAGTTAACACATTTGAAAATTCATTAGTATTTGATAGTAATACAAAAATTCCAAGAATATAAATGAATAAAGAAACAGAATAAGTTGCTAGTTTTCGATCTAAATTTTTTCTTTCAACCAAATACATAACAGCTGGTTCTAAAATTGAAACAGCAGATGTTATTGCGGCAAATAAAACAGCTATAAAAAATAAAAGAGATAAATATATCCCAATTGTTCCCATTTCATAAAAAATAGCAGGTAAAGTTATAAATACTAATCCTGGACCTTTACTTGGTTCTTGTCCCGCAGTAAATGTTATAGAAAAAATAATTAGCCCTGCTAGAATTGCAATTATTGTATCCATAACAACAACCCAAATGGATGCTTTTACAATATTTACATCTTTATCTAAAGATGCAGCATAGGTTAATATAGCTGTCATACCTATAGATAGTGTAAAAAATGCATGTCCTACAGCAATAATTATTGAACTTGAATGAAATTTCTCAAAATTAGGATAAAACATAAAATTTACTGCTTTCATAAATCCATCAAGTTGAATTGAATAAATAAGTAAAATTAATAAAATAATTACAAGTGAGGGCATTAGAATATTGTTCATTTTCTCAATACCTTTTTTTACACCTTTTGAAATAGTAATTGCAACTATAACAAATGTAAGTGTGTAGTAAATAAGTTGAGTGTAAATACTTTCTTTTAAAAGAGATAAGAAAATAGTTTCTGATTCTTTGAAATTGCTAGGTAAAGAAGTTACAGAAATTACAATATAATTGAAAATCCAAGCAATTACAACAGAATAAAAAGTTAGAATTAACAAGCCCGTTAGAAATGTAAATCCACTATATTTCCAATATTTCTTTTCTTTAGGAGCTAAAGTTTCAAATGTACTAACTGCATTATGATTTGAATTGCTTCCAAGTAAAACTTCTCCAATAAATATAGACATACCAATAAGAAATACAGTTGCCAAGTAAACTAATACAAAAACACCACCACCATTTTCACCTGCAATATAAGGAAATTTCCAAATATTTCCAAGACCAACAGCACTTCCAGCAGCAGCTAATATAAATCCTATTCTGGTAAAACGATTTTTATGCATTTATTGCCTCAGAAATTTTTACAACCTTTTTAGTTTAGCATAACCAATTTTGATAAGTTTTAAAAGAGGTTTTCTATACGAGCTAAATACGTATTTTTTAATTTCGTATGCAAGTCTTCCTTTTACTGTTAATAATCCAAAGATATCACCTGCTGCATATTTCCCACCAAGAGCAATTAAAATACCATCTAATTTAGGGTTAGATTTAATTAATTTTTTCCCTTCAATCATATTTAAAACATTTTTACCAGCATCTGTACCACTAATTCTAGCAATAGTAACATTTGGCGGCATGATTTCGCCTTTTCTATTTTTTATTTCTGCTATATCACCTATTGCAAAAATATTTTCGTATTTATCTGTTTGCAGATATTCATTTACTATAATTTGACCTCTACCATTTTTTTCAACATCTTCTAACTCAGCTGTGATTGTAGAAGCTTCAACTCCCCCTGTAAAAATTACAAATGAGTGATTAGCTTTTGTTCCATTTGAAAAATGACAGCAACCATCTTCAACTTTAACTAGTTTAGTATTTGTAACAATATTAATACCTAGTGATTTTAATCTTTCTTGAGAGATATTAATTAACTGTTTTGAAAGACCAGGAAGAATTGTAACTGAACTACTAATTAGAGTAATTTTCAGATTATCACATGAAAAATTACCCCTTTCAAAGAATTTATTTGAATAATATGCCATCTCAGCTGCAATTTCAACTCCTGAAAGACCTGCTCCAACAACAACTATTCTTGTATCTGCACATTGTTTTGCTTCATCTTTAATTTTTTTGAATAATTGTTGCTCAAAACTTTGTTTAAAAGTGATTGCTCTGTGAAGTTTTTTAATATCATCTGCATTATTTAAACCAGGAATTGAAGTTGGGAAAAATGTTCTAGTTCCTGCAGCCATAATCAAATAATCAAATTCTACAATTTCTTCTTCTTCTGTAAATATTCTTTTTGCAACTTGATCAATTCTTCTAACTTTCAGGTTTTTAAATTCTAAATAATTATGATTAAATCCCATACATAAAGTTGTTAAATCAATTGTTACCTCTGCGAAGTTTGATTTATTAGCAATTAAATCATAAACTTCTGGCTGAAGATTATGGTAAGTATGCTTATCAATAAGTGTAATTTTTATATCTTTATTTTTAACCAGTTCTCTTAGTGCATAAATCCCAGCATATCCACCACCAATTATAACGACTCTTTTCATTTAGTATTTATCCTTCGTTCTTTTGTTCTGTTTAAATATTATTTCATTAAAAATCTAATAATGAATAATACAAAAAATATATAGCTAGAATATAGCAATTATTCTATTTGTTAATTATATGATATTTTATAATTAATCTTTTAATCTTAAATAAAAATTGAGAAATGTTTTGATTTAAATCAATGAGTGTAGATAAACTACACTTTATAATAATTATTAACTATTTTTATAGAACTATTTTTGTAAAATCCAAAAAAATAATAGGAATAAAAATATGAAATATGTAGGAGCACATGTAAGTGCAAGTGGTGGAGTTTATAATGCACCAATAAATGCTATGGCAATAGGAGCTAAAGCTTTTGCACTTTTTACGAAAAATCAAAGACAATGGACAGCAAAAGAGCTTGAATCAAAAGATATAGATAGATGGTTTAAAGAGCTTGAAAAGAGTGGAATTCAAACAAAACATATATTACCCCATGATTCTTACTTGATAAATCTAGGGCATCCAGAAATAGATGCAAGAGAAAAATCACTTGATAGTTTTATCCATGAGATAAAAAGATGCGAATTGTTAAAACTTGATAGATTAAATTTTCATCCAGGTTCACATCTTAGAAAAATAAGTGAAGAAGAGTGTTTAAATAATATTGCTGATTCTATGAATAGAGCAATTGATGCAACAAAAGATGTAAAACTTGTAATTGAAAATACAGCAGGTCAAGGAAGTAATCTTGGTTATAAATTTGAACATTTAGCTTATATTATTGATAAAATTGAAGATAAAAGTAGAGTGGGTGTTTGTATTGATACCTGCCATATGTTCACAGCTGGTTATGATATAAGAACAAGAGAAGCTTATGATAAAACTTGGAATTTATTTGATGAGATAGTTGGAAGAAAATATCTTATGGGAATGCATATAAACGACTCAAAACCAGATTTAGGAAGCAAGGTCGATAGACATGATAGTTTAGGTTGTGGAAAAATTGGATGGGATGCATTTAGTTTTATTATGAATGATGAGAGAATGGATGATATACCATTAGTTTTAGAAACTATAGATGAAGAGATTTGGGCTAATGAAATAAAAGCTTTGTATGATTTAATAGGAAAATAGTTAGATAATATAAAAGTAGGACTTACTTTTATATTATAGATTTTGAATAGCTAATTGAATCATGAAGATTATCAAAATGTTTTAAATGAGAATCTTCAAATCCAAATTTTGCTTTTTCTAATTTTTTTAGGATTCTTCCATTTAATCCAGAAAAAATTAGTTTTTTATCTTTACTTTTAAAATTCTCAACAATAGATTCTAAGGCAATAATTCCTGTCATATCAAGCATAGTTACATTCTGCATATTTAAAATTACTACATTTGTATCTTTGTTTACATTTAAAAGAACTTTTAGGGCATTTTGCGCAGCTCCAAAAAACATAGGTCCATTGATATCATAAATTGAGATATTTTCAGGAACATCAGGATGAATAGTATTATGTTTATTATTTATTAATTCTATAGAGTGTAATTCAATTGTTTTTTTAATAAATAAAATTGAAGCTAATCCCATACCAATAGCCACTGCAACTTGCATATCGATAAAAACTGTTAGTAAAAAACAAGTTAATAAAACTAAAATATCATTTAATGGAGCTACTTTTATGATGTGGATAAAATGTTTAATTTCAGACATATTCCAAGCAACCATAAATAAAAGTGCTGAAAGTGAAGCCATAGGTAAAAAAGATAAAAAAGTTGCTAAAAATGAAATAGCAGCTAGGATAAATAAAGAGTGAATAACTGAAGAAATTTTTGATGTTGCACCTGATTTAACATTTACAACAGTTCTTGCAATTGCAGCAGTTGCTGGAATTCCTCCAAAAAATGGAACTATAATATTTGTAATTCCTTGTCCTATTAACTCTTTATTTGGATCAGTTTTATGACCTGTCATTCCGTCACTGATTACTGCACATAAAAGGGATTCTAAAGCTCCTAAAATAGCAATTGCAATACTATGAGGAAGAAGTTTATAAAATAAATCTAAATTTATTTGCTCTGTATTTAAGTAATTCCATGGAAGTTCAAATTGCAATGGAATGGGAGGAATTCCATTACCTTCAAGATTACCAATTTTGTAATGGAATGTTGAATAAACAGTTGAAACATTAAATTGAGGATAATAAATATTTACAATGTAAACTATAATAGTAATAAATCCAAGAGCAATTAAAGCTGATGGAATTTTACTCTTTGTTTTTTGCCAGAAAATTAATATCATAAGAGTTGAAAGACCAACAATTAGCTCAGCAGGTTTGAAAGTGTGAAAACTATTAAAAATTAATACTATTTTATCTAAATAGTGACCTTCAAATTTTTCAATTGTTAAACCAAAAAAATCTTTGATTTGATATGTTGCAATCACAACTGCAATTCCTGATGTAAATCCAACAGTCACAGGATAAGGAACAATTTCTATTAAAGTTCCTAATTTTAGAAAACCAGCAATAAGTAAAATAAAACCAGATAACAAACCACAAATAAGTAATCCAGAAACACCAAATTCATTAACAATAGGAATTAATATAACAATAAAAGCAGCAGTTGGACCAGAAATATTTACTTTACTACTTCCAAAAATTGCGGCAAAAGTTCCTGCAATAATAGCTGTATAAAGTCCAAGTTCAGGTGGAACGCCTGTTGCAATTGCTAATGCCATTGATAATGGAAGAGCAATTATTCCAACAGTTAAACCAGATAAAATATTATGTTTCATTATATTCTCTATATTAATGGATTCTAAATTTTGTAAATATCGAAATTAGCGTCTCTTATATCTTTTTTAATCATATCATCATATAGTTTGACTTTTTTTGTATCTTTTTCTTGAGAAAATAATCCCTCAGAATAGATTTTTACTAGCATTTGTTGAGCAGCTAATAAATTTTTTGAAGCAGCGAATTCTAATAAGTTAATTCCCTTTGACGTGTCAACTTTAGTATTTATACCTTGAAGGTAAAATCTTGATAATTGATATGCAGCATTTGGATCAATGTTTGAGGCATCACTAAGAAGTTTAAATGATTTATCTAAATCCTTTTCTACACCTTCTCCTTTATAGTATAAAAATGCAAGAGGAAGATTTGCATATGCATTTTTATTGGCAATTGATTGATTTAGATATTCGATAGCTTTTTTATAATCTTTTTTTTCAACACTATATGTTCCCATTCTAAGTTGAGCAAAAGAGTTTTCATTTATGATTTTTTTATAACAAAACAGTTTGTTATCAATATCTTCAATTTTTTGACAAACATTTGCTTTTTCTAAATTAATATCATTAGTATTCGTACTAGATTTATTAAAATTAAGAAATTCTGGCATCTTAAGAGAACAAGCAGAAAATAAAGTAATAGATAAAATAGGTATTAATAAATTTCTTAACATCTATTTTCCATAAATTTTAGTTGAGAAATCTGTTTGCATTTCATCATATTCTTCTTGCCAAGCTTTTGACATTTCCATATCTCTTCTTATATATTCAGCATTTTTATATAAATCTGAAAGTTTTAATAAAGCTAATTTTACATTATTTTTAGCGGCTTTTTGAAGTAATTCAATAGCATCATCAACTTCACCTGTGTCTAAATAATAAAAAGATAGTTTATATGCTGCTATTGGATCTATATCTTTTGTTTCTAATAAAAGTTTTTTAGCTAATTTCTCATCTTTTTGAACACCTAATCCATTTTTGTAAATGTCAGATAGTGGTGCATTTGCATAAAAGTTACCTTTTTGTTTAGCTGTATTTAATCTTTTGATAGCTTCATCAAAATTACCATTTAACTGTGCATAAAGTCCCAATCTCAATTGAGCAAAAGAATTTTTATATGAGATTAAATCATAACAATCCATCTCAAAACTTTTATTTGGATTTAAACAATTATCGGCAATTGATAGTTCATTTTGAGATATTTTTAAAAATTCATCATTATTATTTGAACAACCATTAAATGCTAATAAAGATAGTGTTATTAAGGCAAATGAAGAAGATATTAGTTTTCTCATATTATTCCTTTGTTTAGTTACTTTAAATTTGCTCTATTCTAGCAAGTTTTTTATTCATAAGTAGTTAAGAGTGATTAATGTATTATATAGTTCTTAAGGAGAAATTAAATGATTTTTATCGGACTTTTTTTATTTATAGCATTTGTAGTAATTTTATTGAATCTTTATAATCATTCAAATCTAGATAAGATTGAAAAGTATTTACAAAAAAGTAATTGTACAGAATATAGTTATTCAAAGGGTTCATATAAAGCTTTTTGTGATGATTATTTTGTTGAAATAAAGAATGGTTTTATTGTAAATTTTGATGAAAACTCAAAAGTTTTTAACTATTCAGATATAAAAGATTTAGAAATAAATCAATTAAATTTAATAATAAACAAAAGCTATAAAATTTCTTTTAAAGAAAAAGAAGAATTAGATACATTTTATAAAAAAATTTCACAAAAAATAAGTAAATAGGGTAATTAAGTAAGAATGAAAGAAGTAATAAATTTTATTAAAGCACAAAATATTGAATCAACAAATTTTTTTGGACAGTTAAAATGTTCTGTTGAAGAAGCTAAAATTTTACAATATATGTCAAAAGAGTATGTTTGTGGAAGAGATACTTTAGGAGTTATTGATATATTAGGTGAATTTTATGATTTAAAAACCTACAAACACTTAGAAAAACTTGATTTAATAAAATCACTTTTGGAGTTTGGTTGGTTGATTCAAGTATCATTTGACCAAGTGAAATTAAGTGAAGTTTCGAAGTTAGAGCTTATAAATTCAAGTGTTTCTCTTTCAAGTGCTTATTTAAAAATGTTAGAAAATGGAAGTAATGATTTTGTTCTTCCTGAAATTAAAAATTATTCAGATCATTTGGAATATTTACAAGATCAATTTTTTAGAATTGATTTAGCTCAGCAGTTAAATGTTGTTAGAAAAAATTTTGATGTAAATAGTCCAAGTTCAAATAGATTAAAATCAAAACTGATTCTTTTAGAAAATAGAATAAAAGAGAGAATCAAAGTTACAAGTAACTCAATTATGCTTGAAGATTTTTTCAAAGATAATGACTTAAATGAACAAGAACAAACCTTGTTTTTAGCTCTTTTAAAAGAAGAATATTCAGGTGGTGATGGAAGTTTAAGAGATATGAATTCTTTGATAGAACTAATTTCAAGTGACGATTACGAAAAGATTAAATATAGAAGTTTACTTGAAGAGAGTTCTACATTAGTTTCAAAAGCACTAATTGATTATGATGAGGTTTTAACACCATTTGGTGGGATTAATAGAAATTTTTATATACCTGATGAGGTTTTATATAAAATTTCACATCCAACTAAAAAAAGTGCTGCTGTTGGAAAAATTAAACTAGATACTGTAATAAAAGAACAAGATATGTTCGAGCTTATAACAACCACAAAATCTTTAGATGATGTGATTTTAAATGAGAAAACAAAAGAGACTTTAGATGCTTTATTAAAGCAAGTTGATAAAAATGTAATTAATCGTTTAAAACAGTGGGGAATAAAAGATAAAAAAAGAGGTATTGAGGCAAAAATAATTTTTTATGGGGTTGCTGGAACTGGAAAAACTTTAACAGCATTAGCATTAGCAAAGTCTCTAAAAAAAGATGTATTAAGTTTTGATTGTTCTAAAATTTTATCTATGTACATAGGTGAGAGCGAAAAAAATGTAAGAAGTATTTTTGATAAATATTATGAATTAAGAACTCAAACAAAATCAGAACCAGTTTTACTTTTGAATGAAGCTGATCAATTTTTAAGTGCAAGGGCTTCAGGTGGAGTAAGTAGCAGTGATAAAATGCATAATCAAATGCAAAATATTTTCTTAGAACAAATAGAAAGATTTGATGGAATTTTGATAGCAACTACAAACTTACTTGAGAATCTTGATAAGGCTTTTTCAAGAAGATTTAATTATAAAATAGAGTTTGTAAAACCAAATAAAGCTCAAAGAATAGAGCTTTGGAAAAAATTATTACCAGCTAATTTACCTCTTGAAAAAGATTTCGATATTGAAGAATTAGCTAAATATGAATTGACAGGTGGACAAATAGAATTGGTAATTAAAAATACTGCTTACAAAATAGCAGTTAGTGATGAACCACTATTCAAAGTTGAAAATTTTAAAGAGCAAATAACAAAAGAGCAAAAAGGGCAATTTGATGGTGAAACAAAGGTTGGATTTTTCTAGTAATTTCTAATCTTAAATTAATGTTTCTTTTTGTACCAATTTATTTTTTATCCTTAGAAAAACATTAAGAAATAAGCTTAATTTTATTAGGTTAGAATATTATAGCGTACACTAAAAATAAGTGATTATTTATTACAAGTAATTTATTGTATTTGTAGATAGAAAAAACTTTTACCTTTAAAAGGATTTATTAAATGACACATATGGAATTTGCACATCCGTACTTTGGTGCATTTGTAATGTTTGTTGTAACATTTGGTGCATTTGGTGCAACAGTATGGCTTTCAAGATATATAAGTAGAAAAATTGCAAGACTTGATACTGAAAAACTTAAAACAACTCTTTATGAATGTGGTCCTGAGGTTACAAAACAACCAAATACAATTTCAACACAATTTTATTTAATGGCTTTGTTATTTATTTTATTTGATGTGGAAATTATCTTTATGTTTCCATGGGCAATCAATTTTAAAATATTAGGTTGGTTTGGATTTGTAGAGATGATATTGTTTATTTCACTTTTAGCAATTGGATTTTTATATGCATGGAAAAAAGGAGCGCTTGAATGGCACAGCATAAAATAAACTATTTACAAGACAATGGCGCCGCTGTAAAATTAACTACTATTGATAAATTAGTTAATTTTGGACGTTCAAATTCTTTATGGCCTATGACTTATGGACTTGCTTGTTGCGCGATTGAAATGATGGCAACAGGAGCTTCAAGATATGATTTTGATAGATTTGGTACTATATTTAGAGCAAGTCCAAGACAATCAGATGTTTTAATAATAGCAGGAACACTTACGAAAAAACACGCAGAATTCATGAGAAGATTATATGACCAAATGCCAGATCCAAAATGGGTAATTTCAATGGGATCTTGTGCAAATACTGGAGGTATGTTTAATACTTATGCAACAGTTCAAGGTGCTGATAGAATTATTCCAGTAGATATTTATTTACCAGGATGTGCACCAAGACCAGAAACTTTACAATATGCACTTATGGCACTTCAACAAAAAATTAGAAAAGAATCAATTTTTAGATCAATTAAGAAAAAAAGGTTGGTATAGATGAGAAAATATACACCAAAAAATAGCGTTCAAAAAGAAGCATATTTTTCTGATAGATTTTTTGTATCTCCAAATGTTCCAAGATTTGAGATAGATTCAGATGAAATTTTTTCAAAAGATTTTGAAAAAATTTCTGCAGTAATAAAAATTAAAGAAGCTTACATTGAACATACTCATTTAGTTTTAAATATTGATAAAGATTCAATTCTTAAAACTATGAAATATTTAAAAGATGAGCTCGAATATGATATGTTAATAGAATTGTCAGCAGTTGATTATTTAGCATTAAAAGATGGTTATGAAATTTTTTATGAAATGCTTTCTATATCAAAGCATAAAAGATTAAGAGTTAAATGTTTTGTTCAAAAAAATGAACCGGTAGAATCAATTGTATCAGTATTTAATTCTGCAAATTGGTCTGAGAGAGAAATGTATGATATGTTAGGCGTAAAAGTATCAAATCATCCAAATTTAAAAAGACTTATTATGCCTGATGATTGGTATGATCATCCATTGAAAAAAACTTATCCACTTCAAGGTGATGAGGCAGCTTCATGGTATGAAGTTGATAAAATCTTTGGAAAAGAAGCTAGAGATGTTATTGGACCAGAACAAAGAGACCCAGCGGCAATTGATAGATATGATACGACTAGATTTGCAAGACTTGGGCATGAAGTACCATTTGGGATGGATATTTCTCAATTTGAACCAGTTACTCCAATCTCTTATGAAGAAGAGGGTGGAAATACTTTAGTTAAAAAATTAAAACCTGAAGAATCAGTTGTTTTAAAAAGAAGAAGGTAGAAAATATGCAACAACCAAATAGATTAAAACCTTTTTTTGAAAATATTCATTTCGAGCGTGAAGATAATACTATGATGGTAAACTTTGGTCCTCAACATCCATCTGCTCATGGACAATTAAGACTTGTTTTGGAGCTGCAGGGTGAAGAAGTTGTAAAATCAAGACCAATGATTGGATACCTTCACAGAGGTATGGAAAAAATGGCTGAGAATATGATTTACAATGAATTCTTGCCAACAACAGATAGAATGGATTATATTGCAGCAACTTCTAACAATTATGGATATGCATTAGCTATTGAAAAACTTTTAGGAATAGAAGCACCAAGAAGAGCTGAAATTATTAGAACAATGCTTTTAGAGTTAAATAGAATTGTTTCGCATCTGTTCTGGCTTGCAACTCACGCACTTGATGTTGGTGCTATGTCTATGTTCCTTTACTGTTTTAGAGAAAGAGAATATGCAATGGACTTAATTGAAGACTATTGTGGAGCTAGACTTACTCATAGTGCGGTAAGAATTGGTGGAGTTCCTTTAGATTTACCATCAAATTGGATAGATGATTGTGCATCATTTTTAGAGATTTTAGAAAAAGAACTTAAAACTTATGAAGGTCTTTTAACGGAGAATAGAATCTGGAAAATGAGACTTGAAAATGTTGGGGTAATTACACCTGAAATGGCAAAAAACTGGGGATGTTCAGGAATTGTTTTAAGAGGAAGTGGTATTAAATGGGATTTAAGAAAAGAGATGCCTTATGGTCTTTATTCTGAATTAGATTTTGATGTACCAGTTTCTTATACTAATGATTCTTATGGAAGATATAAAATTTGTATACAAGAGATGAGAGAATCTTCAAAAATTTTAAAACAATTGTTTACAATGTATCCTGAATCTGATACACAACTTATGGCTCATGCTCCAAATTATATTTCAGCTCCAAAAGAGCAAATTATGACTCAAAATTATTCTTTAATGCAACACTTTGTTCTTGTAACTCAAGGTATGAGACCTCCAGTTGGAGAAGTTTATGTGGCAACTGAATCACCAAAAGGTGAATTAGGTTATT
>ERZ724515.381-NODE-381-length-17008-cov-7.668908_pt1 | contig 17008 bp, 17 predicted proteins | sample MGYA00376048_ERZ724515 | MGnify/ENA primary metagenome ERZ724515 (study PRJEB28724, sample SAMN07190885) | wastewater metagenome | isolation source: influent of sewage treatment plant in Hong Hong | place: Hong Kong | collected 2016-03-17 ... | reverse complement strand
GGGCTTCCGCGTGGCGCCTTCTGGCTCTGCTGGACGGGCTCACCATCCAGGTCGTCGCCCAGACCGACGGCCCCGGTCGCGAGGACGTCGAACGCTGGTCGCACCACATGGCGCGGGTCGAGACCGGACGGGCCTGAAGGTCCTGAGATACGCAATCACGCAGCGCTCAACATCGGCCCGGAATTCGGTGTCCCCAGGTGGTGTTTGGTACTGGTGTTCGTCGTACACACGTGCGATACTTGAGACATCGGGGATGGGGTGATTGATGGCGGTGTTCGAGGTGTCGCGGCAGGTGAAACGCCGTTGCGCGCTGGCCGCCGAACTGCCGACTGAGTATCCCGTCGAGGTCGACCAGATCAACGAGTGCATCGATGCGCTGCCCGACCCCGGCCATCTGTATGCCGAGTCACGAGCCGGGGCCATGACCGCGGTCGCGGCGCTGCGTAACCGTCTGGACGCCTACCTGACCGCGCTGGCCGAGGCGGCTGATGAGCATGCCGACTCCCGTGTGCTGGGTGCCGGGACGACCGGGATGCTGGTCGCGGTGGCCACCGGCGCGAACCCGGCGGCCGGGTCGGCGACGGTGTCCCGGGGCAACGCCCTGCAACACCTGCCGCAGGTGGCCGCCTCATTCGCCGCTGGGCGGATGTCGACCGCGCATGTCGCGGTGATCACCACCGAAGCCCCGAAGATCACGAACTTCCACCTGATCGAGGCGCAGGTGGTCACGATCGCGCAGACCGTGGAACCGGCCGAGCTGCGCCGGATCCTGGGCATCCTGGCCGATCAGTGCCGACCCGAGGCCCGCGACCACACCGCCGAAGACCTGCACGCCAAACGCTCGGTGTCACTGTCGGAAACCCCCAACGGCATGTTCCGCCTCGACGGCTACCTCGACCCGGTCGCCGGCGCCGCGCTGCGCGAGGCGTTGAACACCCTGATGGGCCGCACCTCCCGCGAGGACACCAGGACGGCCACGCAGCGCCGGGCGGACGCCCTGACCGACCTCACCACCGCCGGCGCCGCCAACAAAAGCCCCCTCGGCGTCTCCCAGGTCTCAGTGCTGGTCGAACTGGAAGACCTCTCCTCCGACGGCGCGGTACTCGAAGACGACGAGTCGGTGTTGGGCACCCGGATGCTGGACCTGCTCACCTGCACCGCGATCGTGTCAGTCATCCTCGGCACCCGCCGCAAAGGCGTGTTCGTCCCCCTGGCCCTCGCACGCGGCAAACGCACCGCCAACCACCACCAATGGCGCGCCCTGATCGCCCGCGACCGCGGCTGCATCCGCTGCGGCCGGGCACCCCGCTACTGCCAAGCCCACCACATCCACCACTGGCGCCACGGCGGCACAACCGACCTGTCAAACCTCGTCCTGCTCTGCAACCGATGCCACCACGACCTCCACCACGGCCACTACACCGTGCACATGGAATACGGCATACCACGCATCACACCAGTCGCCGACAGATCACCACCACTGACCGCCTGACAGGGGTATCGCGGACTCCAACGGGCCCAAGCCAGTGTTCCCCGACGCTAGCGCCGCTTGGCCGTGAATTTCAGATTCCCGGTGGAGCATGTCGTGGGGATGCCCCAGGTCGACACGTTGTCCTTGCGTAACCAGCCCTTCGCGGTTCCGTTGCGCTTCACCTTGATCGAGAAGTAGTTCTTGCCTGCCTCGTCACCGCTAGCGAAGTAAGTGGTGGAACTCCAGTTGACCTTGCCGTTCTTGGGGATCTTGGTCAGGTAGGGAAAGATCGGGTAATCGTTGTAGTCGGGCTGGTACCCCTCGCCCTCCGGGCAGTCGATGGTGGCCAGGGGCTCATCGATGCCGGTCAGGCAATAGCCCTTGACCAACTTGCCCTTCGGTAGGCGACACTCATCCTTGGTCACCGTGAAGCGAAACTCGATGTCTCCAGTCGCCTTGTAGGTGCCGGTCTTCGGACCCGATTTCGCGGCGGCCGGGCTCACGGCGGCGAGCACCAGTGCGCACGACGCCACAATCAGGACATTCAGTGAGGGCATTGCGTTTCTCCCACCTTGGCAGGGGTGTTATGCGGGAGTGTAGAGCACCGTCCCCAAGAGGGGAACCCGTTGTACCGCGCACCGCATCAGGACAGGGCGTCGACGACCCGGCGCAGAATCGGGACCTGCCCTGAGACAAGTTTCCGCTCTGCGGCCTCCAGATCGAACCACCGCGCGTCGTCGGTCTCCGGGAACTCTGCGATCGTCCCCGACCCGCGTGGCCATTCCATCTCGAAGAGGTTGCTCGAGACGAAATGCAGGTCTTTCGACGTCTCCACGAGGAAGACCCGTACGCGCTTGCCGCTCGGCATGCGATGCTCACCGATGTCACGGGGCTCGCCGTCCGGCGCCGGCATGCCGACCTCTTCGGTGAACTCCCGTTGGGCCACCTCCCACGGGTCCTCGTGTCCCTGGTCGTACTCGCCTTTGGCGATGGACCACGCCCCGTCGTCCTTGTGCGCCCAGTAAGGACCCGCCATGTGGACGAGGAAGATCTCGACGCCGATCGCGGTGCGTCGCCACGGGAGAAGGCCCGCGCTGTGCCGGGGGGCCATCACACGCCGCCTCGGAAGACCTGCCACGACTCATCGACCGGCTCCATGCCGCAGGCGCGGTACAGGCGGGCTGCGTCGGAACCGGGTTCGACGATGATCACCCAGCGGGTCGTCCCCCTGCCCTGCGCCCACTCCCCTGCAACCTGGAGCAGATGCGAGGCGAGACCCTGACGCCGATGCGCGGCCACGGTCGCGACACTCTGGTAGCGCGCCGCATCCTCACCGAGCACGATGCCCAAGTCGGCCACCAACTCCTCACCCACGAAGGCACCAACGAACACAGCATCACCGTGGGCCACCATCCGCTGTCGCGATGCGATTCGTCGACGGGCGAAGTCGGCGTAGGCGACTGGATCAGCGGCGCCGGATTCGGCCACCTCGTTGCGCAAGGACTGCTCCCAGTCGTCACCGGCGAGGGGTCGCGCGACGTACCCGGTCGGCAGCTCCCGCCCACGCGGCGGACGATCCGCACCGAGCACCTCGTCGCGCTCGAGGTCGACGTCCAGGCCCTCCCAAGCCTGTGGATCCGGGGCTGCGGGCAGCCCGATCGCCACATGGCCGGCCGACGGGAACTCACGCTCCATCAGCGCCAGGCAGTCCCTCGGGCGCTCGGCCAATCCGGGGTTCGTGACCAGAACGAAGTTCCCCCAGTAGTACCCGGGATTGTCGGGGGTCTCGACGACGAGGTGGTCGCCGGCATCTGTGATGTGTGACCCGGACCTGCTCAGTACGTCGAGGTCTGTGCGCCAACCCAAGGGGATCTCATCCACACCCCGAGCCTAGGTTGGCAGTCATGAAGCGACTCGGACTGCTCGGTGGGATGTCGTGGGAATCGTCGATCGAGTACGAACGGTGGATCAATGAGGAGGTCAGGGACCGTCTCGGAGGCACTGCATCTGCCGATCTCGTGATCCGCTCCTTCAACTTCGCAGACATCGAGGCCATGCAGGAATCCGACGATTGGGACGCAGCCGCCCGAACCCTTGCGGAAGCCGCCCGCGACCTGCAGGCCAGCGGTGCAGAGGGGATCGTCCTGTGCACCAACACCATGCACAGGGTCTACGACGAAGTCCAGGCTGCGGTCGCTGTGCCGATGCTCCACATCGCCGATGCCACCGCGGCGGCGGTGCGTGCGCAAGGCATCTCCCGCGTGGCTCTGCTGGGCACGCGGTACACGATGGAACAACCCTTCTACGCCGACCGCCTGCGTGCAGCCGGCCTGGAGGTGAGCGTGCCGGAGGAACCGGATCGCACGATGATCCACGCCGTCATCTACGCCGAACTTGTGCGCGGTGTCGTATCCCCCGACTCAAAGCGGCAGTACCTGCGGGCGATCGACCGCCTGGTGGAGTCGGGCGCCGAGGGAGTGATCGCCGGGTGCACGGAGATCGAACTGCTGGTCGGCCCAGAGGATGTTCGTGTCCCCTACTTCCCGACCGCTTACCTGCACGCGCAGGCGGCGGCACGGTTCGCGCTAGAGCCCTGAGGAAACACCGATCAAACGCGACTCGACAGCATCGGCCGCGGCAACGGGACCACCGGTATCGCGATAACCCTTCGCGACCCTCGCCGCACCTGGACGCTTGGTCATAGCCTCCCGTACAGCCCCAAGGAGTCGTGGGCCCTTGAGCTTGCCGGAGGGCAACCGCACGCCGGCGTCGGCCACCTGCACCCGCCGGGCGACCTCTCGCTGGTCCCGTCCGAAAGGCACCGCCACGACCGGTACGCCATGACTCAGCGCCTTCTGAGTGGCACCCATCCCACCGTGCGTCACCACGACCTCTGCCCTGGCGAACAGCGGACCGTGCGGGGTGTAGGTCTCCACCCGCGCATTGGCTGGCGTACGGAAGGCCGAGCGATCGCCCGCCGGCACAGTGGCGACCACGCTCAGCGGCTGATCCGCAAGCGCATCCATGGCCGTCTGGGCAAGCCGACCGTCGTCCTGGAACTCCGAGGACGTCGTGACCACTACGAGCGGGTCGGTCATGTCCGCCAGCCAGGACGGTTCCGGCGCGGGCGGCTCCCACGCGCACGGTCCCACCATGACCAGGGACTCCGGCCACTGCTCGCGGTGGTACTCGAACGGCTCAGCCGTCAGGTACAGCAGCAACGGGGGACGCAGGAACTGCTCACTGAGTTGGTCGACGTCAGCCAGACCCAATGCACCTCGCACCCGATTCACCGCGGGAAGCATGCTCCGGTTCATCGTGCTCTCGACCAGCGGCCGCAGGACCGCGTCCCTGGCGCGTCCGCTGAAGCCGTGGCCTGGAGCGAGACCCGGACCGTACGGGGGCGCGTCCGGCGACGGCAGCGGGATCGGATAGGGACAGAAGGCGGCCCACGGACCGCCCCACTTCTCGGCGGCTGCCAGGCCTCCCCAGGAGTTGATGTCGACGAGCACCGCCGCCGGCTGCTCCTGGGCGATGGCGGTCTGCAGATCCGCGGCGTCGAACTCGGCGCGCGCCACAAACGTGCTGACGCTGGCCGCGAGCGCCTTCTGCGGGCTCCGGTGCTTCCAGTCCTGTAGTTCGATCGCAGCCACGCGCGCATCGATGGCTTCCGCCCCGAAGCCGAGGCCCCGCATGGTCTGGACCTCGGACGCCAGCGTCCGCACGCGGATGTCGTGGCCACGGGCCTGCAACTCCAGCAGGATGGAGGTCAACGGATACAGGTGGCCCTTGGCCGGTGTGGTGTAGGCGAGGATCGTCGACATCATTGCTCCTTCGTGAGGGGGGTGAGCATCTCGACAAGTGCACGTTCGGTCTGCGGACGGCTCAGTCCGCAGTCACGGCGCAGCAGCTTCCAGGTGTAGACGTCGCAGACCGCGACGAACTGCGCCAGCCTTCGTCGGCGGTCAGCTGATGAACCATGAGTCAGATAGGGGCCGAAGACCCGGCGGCACCACGCGACATGCAGTTGCCGACCGCTGTCAACAGTGGCAGACAGCGTGGGCATCTCGACCTCCGCGGCCAGGAGTCGCAGAACCCGGTCGCCGTACTCCTCGTAGTGATCCATGAGCACGGTGACGCTGCCGAGGACGTCACCCACCGGAGCCTGATCACGTTGCTGCTCGACGCGACTGCTGGCCCACTGCGCGCAGGCCGCCACCAACTGCTCCTTCGTCCCGAACCGGCGGATGATCGTCCGGGTCGACACCCCCGCCCGGTCGGCGACAGCTTCCAGCGACATCTCGGCGCTGGGACGTTCCCAGAAGATGTCCACGGCGGCCTGCAGGATCCGCTGACCGGTGAGCTCCGCGGATTCCGCGCGGGCCTCCATCCGGTACGGCCTGGTGCTTTTCATGTCAGTCATCGTGACACGAAAGTTTGACAACCACAACCCCCCACCGATCCGCATTCGACAGCCCCGCAGATCCGCGATAGTCATGGAACATGGCAACCACACGAAGCGCATCGACAGTCTGGACCGGGACCCTCTTCGAGGGCAGCGGAGAGGTGAGCATGGACTCCTCGGGGGTAGGCACCTATCCGGTGTCCTGGCCCTCCCGAGCGGAGGAACCGGCCGGCAAGACCAGCCCCGAGGAACTGATCGCCGCGGCTCACTCGTCCTGCTTCTCGATGGCACTGTCGAACGGACTCGCCAAGGCAGGCACCCCTGCCACCCGACTTGAAACACGCGCCGACGTGGACTTCCAACCCGGCACTGGGATCACCGAGATCCGCCTGCACGTGCGTGGCGACGTGCCGGGTCTCGATGCGGACGGCTTCACCGCTGCCGCCGAGGACGCCAAGAACAACTGCCCCGTGAGTCAGGCGCTGAAGGCCGTCCCGATCACGCTGTCAGTCGAAACCGCCTGACCCGCTGTCCAACCGGAAGGTCTCAAGGGCCTCGGCGGTCAGTTCGGCGGTGACGGCGAGCAGGTCACCGAGCGTCTCGCTACCCAGCAACCGCCAAGCGTCCAGCGGCCCGAGTGGGGCAAGTGCTGCCAGCTGCCAGCAGCGACCCACCGGATCATCGGTGAGTTCGACGTCGGGCTGACCGCCCATCACTGCCAGGGCCTCCCGAACGATCACCTCGACGGAGTCACGCTGCTCGGTGTGTGCCTCGTCCCACACGAACTCGTCCACCGGGTGGACCTCGGCACACGGGTAAGGATCGTCGGGCAACCATCCGTCGACGCGGATCCGCGAGGTCCCCACCGCCACCACCGCCATGAACTCCTCCCTGGCCTCGACCTCGATCAGCCGAGCCATGGTGCCGAGGCCGAAGCGGTGATCCCCGCCCCCGACTTCATGGCCGCGCTCGATGAGGACAACTCCGAACTCCGGCTGCGACTGTTCCAGCAACCCGGCCAGCATCTGCAGGTACCGCGGCTCGAACAGGCGCAACGCCAAGGGCATGTGTGGGAACAACACGGAACCGAGCGGGAACATCGGGATGACCGTCACGCCTTCCACACAAGCACCCGGACGGTCATCCGGCAATCGCTCATCACCGGGCACGGATCGGCAGACTTGGACCGTGGGCGAACCCGAGGCGAAACACAAAGCCGCAGCGTCGCGGGTTGTGCTGCTTCTGGCGATCGCGACCCTGCCACCGCTTCTGCTGACGGGCCTGGCCTTCGATCCCGCCATGGCCGGCGTGACGTTCTTCGGGATCATGGTGGGTCTCATCACGGCGCTCATGTCCGGATCAAAGGTCGCCACCACTTCCGCTCTCATCATCACCCTCCTGGGGCCTGTCGCGGTGGTGGCCGGTCTGGTCCCGGCGGCGGGCGCCGCGCTCATGGCGCTGGCGTGTATCGGGGTCGGCATCACCGCGGGATGGGGGGTGCACAAGGGCACGGCCATGGTCCTGCTGGGGCTGTCGTACCTGATGGTCGATCCGCCGGGCGCGACTGCGGCCGATCGCCTCGACAACGCCTATATCGCCACGGTTCTGGTCGCCCTGGCCCTGGGCGCGTTCTGGCCCGCCCTGATCGTTCCCCGCATGCTGAAGGGCCACACCCTCGCCAGACCGGAGCGCAACTCGCGGGCGGACACCATCGAATACCTCTCGGTCATCACCACGACCTGCACATTGGCGACCTGGGGCGTGCTCACATGGGCGCCGGAGAGCAATGCCTCATGGCTCTTGCTGACGTTGATCGTCGTGGTGCAGGTCGGACCGCAGGCAACCGTCTCGAAAACCGTGCAACGCGTGGGCGGCACGGTGCTCGGCGGCGCGGCGGCAGCAGCAGTGGTGACTGTCGGTCCGCCGAACAGCGTTCTGGTCGTGCTGGGTCTCGTCGCCCTGGCACTGGCGCTGTGGACGGTCACCGGTTCCCGCTACTGGCTGTACTCGTCCTTCCTCACCGCCGCGATCGTGCTGCTGTCCGGCGCCGACGATCCGGTAGCGGTCGACTCGGCTCGCGTCGGCTACACGGTTCTCGGTGGGTTGCTCGCCCTTGGAGCGATCCTCGTCTCCGGCTGGATTCGACAATTCATCACGAGCCGACCGCCGAAACCCGCCTGACTACCAGGTGTCGATATGCCGGCCACTGGGCCGCGCGGAGGCGGTTGCCAACAACCGGGAGATCACGCCCCGGGTCTCGGACGGATCGATCACATCGTCGATCTCGAACACCCGCGCGGCATTGAACGCCGTCACATGTTCGCGGTAGGCCGCAGTCGCTGCCCGGAACTGCGACTCGCGTTGCGCCGGATCGGGGATCGCATCGAGCTCCTTGCCCATCGCCAGGCGGACGGCCCCCTCCAGACCCATGGGACCCATGTGAGCCGACGGCCACGCTACGGTCGCCAGCGGCTCCTTGGTGCTGCCCCCGAGCATGGCCTGCGCGCCGAGACCGTACCCGCGGCGCAGGACCACTCCGATCAGCGGAACCGTCAGCCTGGCGGTCGCCACGAGCAACCGGGAGGCATGGCGCAGCACGCCAGTGCGCTCGGCCTCAGGACCGGCCATGATCCCCGGGGTGTCGACCAGCGATATCAGCGGCACACCGAGGGCATCGCACATCTGCACGAACCGTGCGGCCTTGTCGCCGGCGGCCGCCGTGACGGCACCGGCCATGTGCAGCGTCTGGTTGGCGATGATTCCCACCGGGCGCCCCTCGATGCGGGCGAGCGCGGTGACCAACTCCGGCGCGAACTGTTCACGGAGGAACACCACCGAGCCGAAGTCCGCAAGTGTGGTGATGATGGGCCGCACGTCATAGGGCGATCGTTCGCGGTCGGGAAGTGCGGTGCGCAAAGCCGTCTGATCGGCGGCGCCACCGTCGGGGGCCGGCCCTGCAAAAAGTCGCACGAGGTGGCCCGCGACCTCGACGGCCTGCGACTCACCGTCCACCACGACGTCGATGACCCCGTTGGCAGCCATCACATCCGAGGGCCCGAGCTGTTCGGGGGTGTAATCGCCGAGGCCCGCCCCGGACACCATCGCCGGTCCGGCCACTCCCAGTGTCGCGTCCCGGGTGGCGATCAGGATGTCTGACGATCCCGCGACCACCGCATTGCCCGCGAAACACCGGCCCGCCACGACCGCGATCCGCGGCACCAGACCTGACAGGCCTGCCCAGAAGGCGAACGTCCGCACGTCCAGGGCCGACACCACCGGGTAGTCGGTGTCGGTCGGACGTCCTCCCCCGCCCTCGGTGAAGAACACGACCGGCAGGCGTAACCGTTCGATCAGGCCGAGAAGGCGGTCGGACTTGTGGTGCCCCCGTATGCCTTGGGTCCCGGCCATCACCAGGTAGTCGTAGGACATGACCGCCACCGGCTCACCATCGATGGCACCGATCCCTCCGATGAGCCCATCCGCGGGGCTGCGGGCCAGCAACTCCTCAGGGTCGAATCGCTTCTCCTGGGCAGCGGAGGCGAGCCTGCCGTACTCGACGAACGATCCAGGATCGAGCAGGTCCGCGATGTTCTCCCGTGCGGTCCGGCCACCCGTAGCGTGCCGGGCGGCGACTTTGCCGGCTCGACCCGCGTCGTCAGTGAGGGCGCGGCGTCGGGCGAGTTCCTCGTGATCTGCCACAGTCCCGACGGTACCCGTCAGCGGACATGCGAGAGCCGCGGAGCCCATCGGACCCCGCGGCTCTCGACGGTTCAGGAAGCGGGCTTGACGTTGACGGTCAGCCACTTGCTCTGGATCGCGCCGAGGTTCTGCTCGACGACGACGCGGATCTTGCGCTTGCCGGTCGCGTTCAGGACGACGTGCATGCTGCAGTCGCCGTTGGAGGCGACGGTGCGGTGGGCGTTGATGGTGGCGCCCTTCTCCAGCAGCTCGGCGTCAGCGCCGGTCCAGTTGTTGGCCGACGTGTCGAGCTGACACTTGATGATGAAGGTCTTGCCGGCGGTCACCGACTTCGGCGCCTTGACCTTGGTGAAGCCGGGGTCGTTGGCCGCGGTGGCCGCACCGGCACCCATGAACAGGGCTCCGCCAGCGAGCGCTGCAGTGGTACCGACCGCCAGAACCTTGCGAGTGATGCTCATGATTCTCCTTCTCAAAGTGGGACCCTCCCGGAAATACCCTAGGTCGGCCGTTGCGGAATTCCGGGACGACGCGTCGAGGTGTCGCGGATTGGACACTTTCGGGTGAGGAATGCGCCACCGGTGGGATCACTGTGCGTCACCGAACCCGGGCGGAACCGGCCTCGACCCTCATCCCGGACGTGTCGACCACGTCGAACGCGCTGCCCGGCACGGACTTCAACTCCTCGATCAACCGCGCCGGCCATGCGCGGGTCCGCTCGCCCTGGAAGTACCAGGGGGATCCGTTGTCAGCCAGTACGAGTCCATAGCGCTTCATGGCCGTCAGGACCACCCTGGTCGGCTTCGAGTACCCGCTGGTGTCGAAGTCGGCGTTCAACCGGAAGCGCGCGCCCATGGGCGGCGCGGAACGGTCCGAACCCGCGTGATGTCGTGCCGGCCAGAGATAGCGCGGGGCGGTGGTGGGTGCGGTGAAACGGATCGCGTGGCGCACCGCCCCTGACCGGACCTCCGACCAGCGCAGCAGCCCGGGCAGGATCGGCAGTCCCGCAGCGTCCGCGGAGGTCCATCCTGCGGGGCGCAGGGCGTTCGAGCGGAGGTTCCACACCGCCCCCGACCCCGCACGCCATCCGCTCGCGGTGCGCCTGGTGTCCCAGGTCTCGTAGAGCCGGCACCGCCGGACGTCCACGACCACCGTATGGCGATCGCTGCCACCTTCGATGCGGGTGGAACGGCGCAACGGATAGCGCACCCGGTCGCTCTCGTCGGCATAGTCGAAACGCACTGGGGTCCGAGCCTTCCGCTTCGTGATCGTGATCGGGATGCCGTACTGCGAACCTCCGAAGTCCGGATGCAGGTCGACATCCCCGATGGCGGCCACCCACTGTGATGACGACGGGTGCACCGGCAGACCGGCGATGGGCGCGTTCCAGTAGTTGTCCGACGGGAAGACGGGACAACCGACGAGGCCAGCCAGGATCAGCGCAGTGAACACACCCCATCATCGGACGATCCGGGCGCTCGACGTTGCGTTGCGCACCATTCAGCCCATCGGCGTCAGCAGGAACTCGCCGCGCTGCCCCGGTAAGTTCTGCACATAGCGAGGGGAGGTGGCTGGTGTCCTCGCAGGTTCCATCACATCCTTCTTTGTGGCGCCCGAGCGTATTCGCTCTCGTGTGGCAGGCCTGCACGTGGATCGGCTGGGCCGTGGTCGTCCTGTCGATCCTCCGGATGACACCCGCGGACCTCGGTCTGATGGGCGAGCCGCTGGCCATGATCGCGGCGATCCTGATCTTCAGCGAACTGCGCCCGATCGTGATGACGAGACTCATCGGCAATCCGGTCTCGATCTCCCTGGCCTTCGTCTTCGCGGCGATGTATCTGTGGGGGCTGTATCCGGCCGTACTGCTCTACGCCGCCTCGATCGTGTTGTCGGAGATCCTGCAGCGCAAGCCGCTATGGAAGATCCTCTTCAACGTCGGCCAGTACATCTGCAGCCTCGGAGCGGCCTGGCTGGTACTCGTCGTCGCTGGCGTCGTGCCGAGCCCGACGGCCCCGCATCTGGACATGTCGGCCAAGGATCTGTGGTGGATCGCCGCGTCCTGGATCGTCTACCACCTCGTCAACCTGGCCCTCGTCGCAGGACTGTCCGAGGACGAGGACATCTCCTGGTGGGAGGACTTCTCCGACGAGTTCTGGTTCTACACGGTGTCCACACTGGCCGTGCTGGCCCTCTCGCCACTGATCGCCATCGTGGCGGTCGCCTACCCGTATTCATGGACCATGCTCCCGCTGCTCCTGCTGCCGCTGCTGGCGGTGCAGAAGGCCGCCGAGATGTCTCGGCATCAGGAGCACCTGTCGCTTCACGATCCCTTGACCGGTTTGCCGAACCGGGTGCTGCTCAACGACCGCATCGAACAGGCGCTTGCGCGCTCGAGTCGCATGCGCGGAATGGTCGTGGTGATGTTCCTCGACCTCGACCTGTTCAAGGTGGTCAACGACAGCCTCGGCCACCACGCCGGGGATGCACTGCTGATCGACGTCGCACAGCGCCTGAAGTCCGCTGTGCGTTCCGGGGATACGCTGGCGCGCTTCGGCGGCGACGAGTTCGTGGTGATGTGCGAAGACGTGACCGAGGACGAAGTGAATGCCATCGCCGACCGCATCACGTCGTCGCTGCGCCAGTCGTTCACCTCCGACGATCGCAACGTCACGGTCACCGCCAGCATCGGTGTCGCGGTGGCGACTGCGAACTCGACCCCGCAAACCCTGCTGCGAGACGCCGACGTGGCGATGTATCGCGCGAAGGAACACGGCCGCAATCAGGTCGTGATGTTCGACGAAGCCATGCACGAGCAGGCGAACGAACGACTCCTGGATGCCGTCGGACTCCGTCGTGCGCTCGAGCACGACGAGTTCCGCGTGGTGTACCAGCCGATCCTCGACATCGCGACCGGCAGGACCATCGGGATGGAAGCGCTCATCCGGTGGGAGGATCCCGAGCGCGGTCTTGTGCCACCAGGCATGTTCATCCCCGCAGCCGAGGAGACCGGACTCATCGCACCTATCGGGGAGTGGGTGCTCGACGTCGCACTGTCCGACGTCAAGGACTGGCACGACGAATTCGGGCTGAACGACATCTGGGTCGCCGTCAACATCTCGTCGCGACAACTGCTCTCACCCACCCTTGTGGACGAGGTCCAGCGCTCCTTGTACGAGGCCGGCGTGCCAGCGTCCTGCCTACAACTGGAGATCACGGAGTCCGCAGTCATGACCGACCTGGCGCCAGTGTTGGACGTCCTGGCACAGCTTCGGCGGCTCGGGGTGAGCCTGGCGGTGGACGACTTCGGGACCGGCTACTCCTCGCTGGCCTACCTCAAGCGACTACCGGTGACCACACTGAAGATCGACCGCGCGTTCGTCAGCGGCCTCGGCGGGATCGAGGACGCGTTCGACCGCCCGATCGTCGATGCGATCATCAAGATGGCGCAGTCACTCGGCCTCGACGTGATCGCCGAAGGTGTGGAAACGCCCGGACAACTCGATGCCCTGTCCGATCTCGGCGGCCAGTTCGCTCAGGGGTTCCTGTGGGCCCGGCCCATGACTGCCGACGACGCCGTCGCGTGGTTGCGCAGTCACTCCTACCTGGGGAAGCCGTAGTAGAAGCGGTCGACCTGCGGGTCCGGATCCCCCTTCAGCACGCGGCGGACCAAACCCGGGTTGCGGACCACGTACCAGTCGCCGAACTCGTCGAACTTCCGGCACGACGTGACGATGTGACCGCGACGCAGCGTTCCGAACCGCTGCCCTCGCGCCGCACCCAGAGCGCGCAATCGACGGGCGAAGTCCACATCCTCCCCGCTGATGCGCGATTCGTCGAACCCCCCGAGTGTGAGGAAGTCGTCGCGCCGACACCAGAACAGTCCGGCGGTGACCCGGTGCCGCGCCAAGACCACACCGAGCAGCAAGCCAGTGGCCACGATGCCGGGCGACCAGCGTTCGGGCAGGACCCTGGCTCCGCCGCCGATGGTCCTGCCACCAGCCAGGCGAGCCTGGACCTCCGCCAAGGTGCCGGCGGACATCCGACTGTCCGCGTCCACCATGACCAGCGATCGACCTTGTGCCGTAGTGGCCCCCGCGTTGCGGACTCGGGCGATATTGCGCCCCGGCACGTCCACGACTGTGGCTCCGCGTTGTCGAGCGATGTCGGCGGTCTGGTCCGTGCAGCGGTTGGTGGCGACCACCACCTCTACGGACCCGCTGACGCGTCGTGCCGCTGCGTCGACGGCGTCGAGGCACCCCGGCAGAGTCCGCTGCTCGTTGTGCGCAGGGATCACGACACTGATGACCGTCCGGCCCATGTCCCCATGGTGACCGCCGATGATCATCGATGCCGGATCGTTCGTGGCCCGAACATGGCGGAAGACCCCCAAAGTCTTGGGGGTCTTCCGCCTTTCGTGGAGGTGCCGGGAATCGAACCCGGGTCCAACGGTGCGTATCAGATTCTTCTCCGGGCGCAGTCGCAGTGCGGTGCATTCAGCCTGGCGGGTTCTCGCGACCCATCCGCCAACACGGCCTACGTCACTGTTTGGAGTCCCTCACGCCTCCGTGACCGAGGCGCTCAGCAAGCCTTCTAAATGACGCCGGGAACTGAGGGGAAGGCACCCTCAGGCCGACGGACTCACGCTCGCTTAGGCAGCGAGGGCGAAGTCAGTGCGCTTGGAATCGGCACTTGTGATTTTGACGGATCGTTCATGAGATGACCGTCATCCTCAGCCCGCTTCTCTCGTCAGCACATCCGCTGTCGAAACCGTTCACCCCCTGTTGAGTTGTATTGCCACGGTACCGGCATCCTGCGACACCAGTCCATGGAGTTGAACGCCCGCTGCGCCCCGTCCATTCCCCGCATAGGCAGCCGCTGTTGCGAAGTTGCAGCGACACGCCGGCGTGTCGTGCGACTTCGCGACAATGGGTGGCGCCGCGGTCCGCAGCCCCACCATGATCGGCCAGACTGTACCCATGCACCCGGACTTCGACGTCGTCGTGATCGGCGCCGGGCTCTCGGGCATCGACGCCGGCTACCACCTACAGACCGAATGCCCGGACAAGAGCTACACGATCCTGGAAGCCCGCAGCGAGATGGGCGGCACCTGGGATCTGTTCCGCTACCCGGGCATCCGCTCGGACTCCGACCTGTACACGTTCGGATTCCCCTTCCGGCCCTGGCGCGAGGACGTCTCGTTGGCCGACGGCCCATCTATCAAGAAGTACATCGAGGACACCGCGGCCGAGTTCGGTATCGACAAGCACATCCAGTTCGACAGCAAGGTCGTCACCGCCGACTTCGACACGGCCAGCAGCATGTGGACACTCACCCTTGCCGATGGCCGAAAGATCACCGCACGCTTCATGTACTCGTGCGCGGGCTACTACGACTACGACGAGGCCTACCTCCCCGACTTCCAGGGGATGGCCGACTTCGGGGGAACGATCGTCCACCCCCAGTTCTGGCCCGAGGAACTCGACTACTGCGGTAAACGGGTGGTGGTCATCGGCTCCGGTGCGACAGCTGTGACGCTCATCCCCGCCATGGCCCCCGAGACTGCCCACATCACAATGCTCCAGCGCTCCCCCACGTGGATCAGCCCGCTGCCGCGCACGGACAAGGTCGCGGACTTCACCCGCCGGCATCTGCCGGACAGGGCGGCACACCGGTTCATCCGGGCGAAGAACATCGGCCTGAGCACGGCGTTCTACCGATACACCCGACGCTTCCCGAAGAGTGCCTCGAAGTTGCTGCGAGGCATGGCCGTCAAGCAGCTCGGGGACGAGCGCCTGGTCGACGAGCACTTCACCCCGACGTACAACGTCTGGGACGAACGGGTCTGCGTGGCCCCCAACGGGGACCTCTTCCACGCCATCACCTCGGGCAAGGCGGACGTGGTGACCGCGCAGATCGACCGCTTCGTCCCGGAAGGGATCCGGCTGGAATCCGGCGAGGTCCTGCCGGCCGACATCATCGTCACCGCCACCGGCCTCAAGCTGCTGCTCAACGGTGGCGTCGAGCCGACCGTCGACGGCACAGCGGTCGACCTTCCCCGGCAGTTCGTCCTGCTCGGCGCGATGATCACCGGGCTGCCCAACTTCGCGATCGCCGTGGGATACACCAACGCCTCATGGACCCTGCGCGCTGATCTGTCCTCCCGGCTGGTCTGCAAAGTCCTGAACTGGATGGACGAGCGCAACTACGCCGCGGTGGTGCCCGACCCTCCCCCTGCCCTGCAACCTCGCCCGCTGATGGACATGCAGTCGGGGTACATCCAGCGCGCGGCGGGCTCCTTCCCGAAGCAGGGGCCGAGCGCGCCCTGGCGAATGCGCCAGAACTATGTGGTGGACGCGGTCACCACCCTGCGGACCGATCTGTCCGGCTGCCTGCGCGGCACACGCGCCTAGTCGACCCCGAACAGCCTGGCCGGCGTGTGCCACAGGACCTCAGACATGTCCAGCCCCGCCTCGAGGAGCACCTCCACCTGATGGGCATACGCGTACGGGATGTTAGGGAAGTCGGAGCCGAACAGCATGCGGCCCTCGGATGAGGCCGCCCGCAGGCGTGGCAGCAACTCCTCAGGGAACGGCCGCAGATCCTGCATGAAACCGGTCAGGCCCATGGTCGTGTCGAGCCATGTGTGCGGGCGGGTCTCGGTGAGGTCGAGAAACTCCTCGAACTCTCCGGCGCCCAGGTGCGCAACGATCAGCCGCAGATCGGGGAAGCGGTGGGCCACCTCACCGATGTGCCCGGGGCCGGTGAAACGCCCCGGCAGCGGTGCCGATCCGCAGTGGACGACCACCGGCACGGCGGCGTCGGCGAGTTGCCCCCACACCGGATCGAGAAGGCGATCCCGAGGGTCGAAATCGCCGACCTGCAGGTGGACCTTGAACACCCGCGCCCCGCGCTGCAACGCCGATGCGACGTAGTCCCTCGCTTCGAACTCGGGGTAGAAGGTCGCGGTGGGAAGACAGTCCGGGACGTCAGCCGCGAACTCGAGGGCCCAGTCGTTGAGCCATGCGGCCATTCCGGACTTGTGGGCGTAGACCAAAGCGGTGAACCGCAGGATCCGCATCGCCCTCAGGTGGGCGAGCCGCTCGTCGTCCTGCCAGCGGTAGGTGATCGGCCACGCCACCCCGTAGTTGGCTTCCGCCTCGTCGAAGTAGGACCAGACCGCGCGCATGACCGGAGCGGGCAGGAAGTGTGTGTGGACGTCGATGGCACCCGGGATCCCGAGTTCTCGCCACAGGCCGGGCAGGTCTGCGTCAGTGAGCATGTCGTCGCGCGGCGGCGACTGCCCGCTCGGCATCGCGTTTAGCCTCCCGGGCGGCGATGTCCTGCCGCTTGTCGTGGCTCTTCTTGCCGCGACCGAGACCTATCTCGACCTTCGCCTTGCCGTCCTTGAAGTACAACTGCATCGGGATCAGGGTCAG
>ERZ724515.379-NODE-379-length-17030-cov-4.941384_pt1 | contig 17030 bp, 10 predicted proteins | sample MGYA00376048_ERZ724515 | MGnify/ENA primary metagenome ERZ724515 (study PRJEB28724, sample SAMN07190885) | wastewater metagenome | isolation source: influent of sewage treatment plant in Hong Hong | place: Hong Kong | collected 2016-03-17 ... | reverse complement strand
TTGACCACAATGTGAACGTTCTCTTGAAAAGAGATAATCCATGCGAGAGGCTAGGAGAAGTTCCGCCAAAACAGGCAACGATGCCGGGGGAGAGCGGAACGGACGGAGGTAAAACAAATGAACGAGAACAGCGACATTATTTTCGTGCCCGACCATCCCGCCCGCCGCGACTGCACCGAACGCGACAGCGAGCTTGTGGAGGAGTATGCGGCCCAGCTTATGAGCATGAGCATCTAGCCGGAAATTAGATGGGGCCGGGTTCCCTCTTCCATGACAGGAAAAGACGTCGCATTCGTACTGTAACTGCGGCGTCTTTTCCTTGTTTTCGTTTAGAATGGAGACTTGCCGCCAAGGCATCGAACACATGGAAAGGCGTATTGTTGGCTGAGATCAGACGGGAGATGGAACGGCTTCGACCCGTATACGAAACCGGTGTCCTACGGTTGCTGCTGCGTAACAATTCCATGCTGTACGTCGCGTTGTTGCGTTCCACGTTCGACCCGCTGACGGGGGAGCTGCCGCGCGAAATCGTCGAAGAACGGTTCGCACGCAGTCTCAACCGGCTCATCGAAACCGGCGATTACACGCTGAAAGACGGGCAGACTGCGCGCGAGGCCGCGCATTCGGTCCTGCTTGACCTCGCCCGCGAAAGGGAAGGCGACTACGCCTGGCTCGCCAATTCCATGGATGTGGCCTCGCACCGCTACCTGTACCGTCTCACAGCGCGAGCGCACCGTGCCATCGAAGCGCTCGACCGGCTTGAGGACACCACGAAAGCGCTGTCCGGCGCGCAGGCCAACAGCATCATCATGGAAATCGAGCATGCTCGCATGCAGTTGACCGCCGATCCGCGCGAGCGCATCCGCCTGCTGAAGAGGGACATTGAGGAACGGCAGAAGGAAATCGACGAGCTGGAACATAGCGAGGCCTTGGAAAAGCTCACGTCCGAACAGGTCGGCGACATCATCGGCGTGATTCACAACACTCTGCGAGGAGTGCCCATCGACCTGCGCGAGCTCGCCCTTTCCGAACGGGACAACGGCGACGCGCTCCGACGGCGCATGCAGGCCGGCGCCATGAGCGTGGAAAGCATCCTCACCGCATACCATGACGAATACCGACGTGCGTTCCGCGAATCCGACAGCGGACGTCGTTTCGAAGACGCGTTCCAAGTCATCGTCACCGACGAAGGCCGGCGCGAGATCGACGACGCGGTGCGGGACATCGCCAGAAACCCCTATTTGGATGGCGAGCCGAGCGTGCTGCTCAACCAGGTGCGTTCCGAACTCAAACGCATCTATGAAGGCATCGAGGACGTGCGCCGGCAGATCCGCACGTCCGACGAGGCGGTCAGCCGTCTCGTACGCCAGCAGACCGACACGAGCTACCGGACCATGCTCGCCAAACTCAACCAGCTGTTCGCAAAGACCAGCGCCGAAGCCAAAGCCCATCCCAATGACCAAAGCCGGCCCTACCATACGGACGCCGGGCAGGCGAAATTCCCGACATTGCCATCTCGTCCGGCCAGATCAATGGCGCGCGCCGCATCATCCAGCCTGAACGACGCCCCAGCGGCGACCATCGAAGCGCCGGACCTCAAGAACATGGTCGAAATATGCGGGCCGCGGCTGACGCGCATGATCAGGCTTATCCGCAGCAATCCGGTGACGACATCGGACGGCATGTTCGTGGACCTCGCGGCAAGCTTCAACCAGCTGCCGAAAGCCGAACGGAGGGAAAGCGAACTGGTCGGCTTCCTCAGCGCCCTGCGCACGCAGGACGACTCGTCATACGTGACATGGCGCTGCATATCGATCGACGGCAGCGAACGCGTATGGCGCACCAAACCCATTCTCACCACCGAAACGACGCTCGACGACATCATCGAGGAGAGATAAGCATGACGGACTATATCGAAGCCAACATCGAGGAAACGATCCTGACAGAAGGGGAGCCGGTATTGGAAGAGGCCGGCAGCCAGCAGGCCTCGACCGCGCTGTTCAACGGCGACACCGGCGACATGCCCGTCGAAGCGCGCATGGCCGCGATCGCGCTCAAACGCGAACGCTACATCGACGGCAGCCTGTATGACCTCGCCTGCGAGAACCGTGAGGTCGTGGAACGTTCGCTCAACAACGACATGCTCAGACTGGTCGACAACACGAAATACCGGATCATGTACGCGTCGCCGGTCACCGACTCGGAGACATGCATCCGTTCGTTGAAAACACGTATGAGCCTCACCCGCGAGGAGGCCGCCACGCTTGCCGCGCTACGCATCAAAGCGTTGGAATACGAAAACCAGAACGCCGAACCATGCGACTGGCTTATCAGCTTCGACGACATCCGCGCATTGCTCGCCACCGGCGCGGGATTCCTCACCGCCAGCAACGACGAGGAAGGCACTGCGAAGAAAATCACGTCCATCATCTCACGCATGCGCACCTACGGGTATCTCGCGCCGATCGAAGACGACGACATGTACGTCCTCACGCCACTGGTGCCCATGGTGCTCGACCGCGGCCTCGCCGACCAGTGGCTCGGATCCGAAACCACGGACGAGAACGCATCCGCCGACGGCCGCACCAACGCCGGCCCGGACGACAGGCCCATGGAAGACATAGAACAAGACGCATTCGATTTCAACACCGACGACAACCGTTTCGACGAGGAGGAACACTGATGGCAGACGGCATGAAGATCGTTTCCGACAAGTGGATGCTACAAAGCCGACAAATCGTCAACTGGGGCTCATACGGCGGCTGGCACGAATTCCGCCCATCCATGGACGAAACCATGCCGGTGACCCTGCTCGCCGGCGCCAGCGAATCAGGCAAATCCACACTCGTCGACGCGCAAATCTCACTCCTCTACCCATCCGGAACCCCCTACAACAAGGCGTCGAACTCCGGACGTTCGGAACGCAACGACTACACCTACCTGCGTGGCATGATCGGCGTAAGCGATAGCGAAAACGGCGAAACGCCGATCTTCCTGCGCGGCAAAGACGCCGACGGCACCCCACAGAACATCTGGGGCGCAATCGTCGACACCTACGTGAACAAAACCGACGGAGGACTGCTCTCCTGCGGCAAATTCCTCTACCTGAACGCCGGAGACGGACAAGACGGACTACGCCGCCGCTACATCACCTGGAACCGAACCATCGACCCACGACTCATGGACCAGTACCGCAACACACCATTCACCCGGTCCATGTTCGAAAAAACCTATCCGGAATGCACCACGCACACCAACGCCGCGGCATTCCACGCCTCCATCTGGCAGGACATGGGCCTAAGCGCCGACGCCTGCCGCCTCCTGCACAAAATACAATCGGCGGACGCCCCCTCAAAACTCGACGACATCTTCAAGCAAGGCGTGCTCGACATACCCGAATCCATCCGCCTCGCCCACGAAACCGTCGACGACTACAACCGGTTCAACGAAAACTTCCACAGCATGGAAGACAAAATGGCCCGCGTCGCCATCCTGCAAAACATCCAGACACGCTACGGCGAATACGCAAAGCAAACCAGCGAACGACGCGAATACGAACCCATCAACCCCGACAGCGAACATGGCAACGCAACACTGTCCGCATGGGCGCGCTCGCGCATGGCCAGCGAAGTGCGCGCTGGTCTGCCGGCCGCGCAGCGCAAGGTCAAGGAGTCGCAGGAGGCCATCGATCGGGCGATGCAGCGCGTCGGCGAGCTCAACACGCGAATCGACGCCGTCAAGGAACGTATCCAAGGCATCGACGGCGGCAGTCTGCAGCAGCTCGGCAAGGATCTTCAACGCGTGCGCCAGGACATCGACGAGGCGAGCAGGCAACGTCATGCCATAGCCGAACGATTCGAACAGGTCGAAGGCAGGCTTCCCGACAGCGAGCAGACATGGGACGCCAAACGCGCCATGCTCGCCGAAACGCTCGACACATACGAGGAACGGTTGAAGGACGCGAACGCCAGATTCCAGCAGCTGGTAGGGGAGCGTCACGACCGCCAGCGCGACCGTGACAGCCTACGACGGGACTATCAGCGCAAACTCACGCACAGGACGCGCATCAGCGATGACATGGACGACGCGCGCACGCTTATCATGCGGGCGACCGGATTGGACGCGTCCGAACTGCCGTATGTGGCCGAACTGATGGACGTGAACGAACAGGACGAACAGTGGCGTCTGGCAATGAACGTCACCTACGCGCCCATCGCGCAGACCATCCTCGTCGACAAACGCCACGAGCAAGGATTCGCGGCGAAAATCAGCGCCATCGACCCGAAACTCATGACACGACGCACGTGGCGGTTCATCGACACCGGCATGCAATACGAATCCTCCGCCAGCGAAGGCTGGATGTCGTCGAAACTGCAATACCGGGAGGACTCTCCGTTCGCCGGATGGCTGAAAAACCAGACGACGTCGCCACGGTTCGACGCGCGTTGCGTGCACGCCATCGACGACATGAACCATGACGAACGACAAGTGCAGGCCGACGGACAAATCAAATCCGGCGACCGTGGATTCCACGGCAGCAAAGGACTACACCAGGTCATCGGCTTCATGAACGAACAATACCTGGCCGAACTGAAAAACCAACTCGACAAGGCGGAGCAGGCGTTGCAGAACGCCGACCGTCGAAGCGAACAAATGTCCAACGCCATCAGCCTGCTGCAAGACGAGCACGAGCTCGCACGAATCGTAGCCGACATGCCATGGAGCAAAATCGACGTGAACGGACTACGGGAACAGGAAACGCGAATCCGCAGGCAGATCGAACGCATCGAAAACGACCCGGAACTCGGCCAACTGCAAACCGAACTGAAACAGCTCAACCAACAGGCCACCGCCGAAAACAGAAACCAGTACCAAGCCGAAGACGACCTCGACAAGGCCCAACACGCCGTCCAAGCCGAACAAGCATGGCTCGACGCCTACGGCAACGACGACTTCGACGACGCCACACTATCCAGCATGGTATCGAACCTACTCGCCGACGCATACGAGAACTGCTTCGGCGCATCCGTACGCGCGCAAGACCGGCCAAAACTCATCGCAGGCCTCTTCGACCATGAAAGCGAAACACCATTCCACACGCGCGCGCTACGCAACATCGCACGCATCGCACGCACACGAATCCAAGAAATCGACGCCAGATCCAACCAACTGCGCGCCGACACGGAACGCATCATGGACGACTACCTCAACAACCACTCCACAGACGACAACACCGTCATGGCAAGCGTGGAAGACTACCGATACTTCCTCGACGAACTCGACGAACTCAACATGCTCGTCACCCGCGCCGCAACCGACGAAGAATACGCCAACAGCGTCAAAAAACTCTACATGAGCTTCCAACAGCTCAACCGCGCGCTACGCACCGACGAAGAAAACATCAAAGAACAACTCAACCGCATCAACAGCATGCTCAAAGGACAACAATTCGGCCCACAAGGCGGCAGACTATCACTCGACGTGACCTTCAGCCCAATCGACCGACAATTCGAAACAACCCTCAGCCGCATCCTGTCAAAACTGGAAGACTGGACGCGCAACGCAAGCGACAATCCCACGGAAACACGCAAAGCATTCAACAACTGCGAAACATTCGTGAACAGACTGCACAACGAACTCGACAAAATACACGACACCAACGGCATCAAAGCATACGGCGCACGCAACCTCGACCCACGCGTACGCAGCTCATTCTACGCAATCGTGCACCACGACAACGCCCCCGACGAACGCATCAGCTCCACCGGCGGAAAATCCGGCGGAGCCCTCCAAGAACTCACCTCATTCGTCTACGGTGCAGCCCTCATCTACCTACTCGGCGGAGACCTCACCGCACGCCCCACCTACACCACGCTCTTCCTCGACGAAGCACTCATCAAAGCCGACGGCCGCTACACCAAACGCGCGCTCGCCGTACTACCCCGACTCGGCTTCCAAATCATCGTCTCCGCCCCGGAAAGCAAAACCGCGGAAATCCTCAACGTCGCCAACAGAGCATACGTCGCATACAAAGACCCATCCACCGGCAACTCATACCTACAGGAACTCGACAGCGAAACCATCACACAGGACGAAACACAGCCCACCACCGCACCCGCGAAACCAACAACGGAGGCATAACCCATGGCAACGGCCAGAAGCACCACCAACAGCGACATCCACAGCCAACTCAACGGATACGTCACCGACTATCTCACCAAGCACATGTATGACGCCAACACCTCCTGGCCATTGCGCAAAACCATCCGACTACCCAAACAAGCCGAACTCGAAGCCCATTACACGCACATCCGTGCCCAAGACGAAGCCATCCGCAACTGGGCACAACAACACCACTGCGAAACCAGCGAAAAAACCAAAATCATCTCCAACGGAATCGTCCGACAAACCAGCCAACTCATCGACTCGGTAACCATACCCGACCTCAACACGGCCCTCAACATCACCACACCACAAACACGCAAACTCTACCAACGCGAACACCAACGCGCACACACCATCACCAACCAATTCAACCTCGACTCCAACACCTCCATAAACATCGCCAAAATCCTCAAAAACCACGACGACACCGACTTCAACCTCGTCATACAAGCCGCACACTACTTCGCCAACCACAACACCGAAAACATGACCCCACGCATGGTCCCCATCCCCGGATTCAGCGCAAAATGGCTAGGCAAAACAACATCAAACCGCTGCAAAGCAATCTGCAAACTCCTCAAACGAGAACAACTAGCCCTCAACGACCGCCACGGAGAAATCCGACTCCGACTCCTCGACACACAACACCACAACCAACCAGACCTCATCGTGACACAACCATGGACAGACGGCGCGCCACACGACATCACCCACATCATCATCGTGGAAAACAAAGACACCTACCAAGCCATACCCACAACAGAACACGCCATCTGCATATTCGGCAGCGGACACGCGGCAACCCGAATCAAAACACTACTACCTTGGATCACAACCACACCCCACATCATCTACTGGGGAGACATAGACGCAGACGGCCTCGAAATACTCTCCGAACTACGACAAACCGGCATCACCTGCGACTCCATACTCATGGACAGCACAGCATACAAAACATACGAACCATACGGCACCAAACTCGACACCAAAAAACAACCCCTCAAAACACGCGACCCCAAACCAACACCAGGACTCACACAACACGAAAGAAACTTATACGAACAACTCTGCACCGGGAAAAACACAACCTACCTACGAATCGAACAAGAACGCATCCCCATCAACGACGCAATGACAATACTCCACAACCAACACCAATGGAACACAACACACCACAAATAGAACACCTGTTCGAAATCATAACGAAAATGAGGTATCCTAAACAACTAGAACAAAGAACAACCACCAGCGGAGGCAAGCCGTGGCAACCAAACGCAACAACGCAGCAAACGGCGACGTCATAGTCGAACGCGTTCTCACCAGCGACGCATTCCTCGCAAGAGAAATCAAAAAAGCCCCTCTCAAAACGAAAAACGGTTCACTTACAGCCGACCTCAAGCACCTGCCCAACGACCTCAAAATCACCATCCAAGGCGCTCGCGAGCATAATCTGAAGAACGTGGATCTTGAGTTTCCGCGCAATCGCATGGTGGTGTTCACCGGACTGTCGGGTTCTGGCAAATCCTCGCTCGCCTTCGATACGTTATTCGCCGAAGGCCAACGCAGATATGTGGAGTCGCTGTCGGCGTACGCAAGGCAGTTCCTGGGGCAAATGGACAAGCCCGACGTCGATTTCATCGAAGGTTTGAGCCCTGCGGTGTCGATCGATCAGAAGACCACGAACCGCAATCCACGTTCGACTGTCGGCACGATTACCGAGATTTACGATTATCTGAGATTGCTGTTTGCCCGCACTGGCATTCCGCATTGCCCGGAATGCGGCGCGTTGGTCAGCGCACAGACGCCGCAACAGATGGTGGACGCGTTGCTGCAGTATCCGGAGCGCACACGATTCCAGATTCTCGCGCCGGTCGTCCGTGGGCGTAAGGGCGAGTTCGAGGATCTGCTTGAACTCTTGCGGGGCGACGGCTACGCACGAGCGCTGATTGACGGCGAAATGAAGCAGCTGTCCGACGACATCAAACTCACCAAGCAGAAAAAGCACACCATCGAAGTGGTGGTGGATCGACTGGTGGTCAAGGACGGCATCCGTCAGCGTCTGACCGATTCCATTGAAACCGCATTGAAGCTCGCCAAGGGTATCGTGGTGGCCGATTTTGTGGATTTGGATGAGAAGGATCCTGACCGCCGTAAGCCTTTTTCCGAAAAACGCGCATGCCCGAACGGGCATCAGCTTGAACTTGATGAGATTGAGCCGCGCACGTTCTCGTTCAACGCCCCGTACGGTGCCTGCCCGGTATGCACGGGCATCGGATACAAGCTGGAGATTGATCCGGAACTGGTGATTCCCGATCCCAGCAAGACACTGAATGAGAACGCCATCGAACCGTGGGGCATGACCAAAGGCACCGGCGAATATTATCGCCATGTGCTTGAGGGGCTCGGCGATGAGATGGGTTTCGATCTCGACACCCCTTGGAAGGATCTTCCGGAAGAGGCCCGTCAAGCCATTATGTATGGGCGTGATTTCAAGGTGCAGGTCTCGTATCGTAACCGTTGGGGTCGTATGCGCGAATATTCCACCGGTTTCGAAGGCGTGGTGCGTACGCTGATGCGTAGGCATGACGAGACCGACTCCGATCAGATGAAGCAGTATTACGAATCGTATATGCGTGAAGTACCTTGTCAGGCATGCCAAGGCCGTAGGCTTCGTCCGGAAGTGCTGGCGGTGACCGTTGGCGGGGAATCCATTGCCGATGTGTGCGACATGTCCGCTGAGACAAGCCTCGCATGGATGGACGGCTTGCAGCTTGAAGGGTCGGCCGCGCAGATCGCCGGCGAGGTGTTGAAGGAGATTCGTGCCCGTCTTGGATTCCTCAACGACGTCGGACTGAACTATCTGACACTGTCTCGTGCCGCCAAAACCTTGTCTGGCGGCGAGGCGCAACGTATTCGTTTGGCGACCCAGATCGGTTCCGGTTTGGTGGGCGTGATGTATGTGCTCGACGAACCATCCATCGGCTTGCACCAGCGTGACAATGAGCGGCTGATCACCACTCTGCATCATCTGCGCGATCTTGGCAACACGCTGATCGTTGTGGAGCATGACGAAGACACTATCAAAAACGCTGATTGGGTTATTGACATCGGACCTGGAGCTGGCGAGCATGGCGGCGAAGTGATCTATTCCGGTCCCGCGAAAAAGCTCGTTGACGCTCCGCGTTCGGTTACGGGCGACTACATTGCCGGCCGCCGAAAGATCGAGGTCCCGCAGTCCCGTCGCAAAGTACGTAAGACCAAGCAGTTGCGCGTGGTTGGAGCCCGCGAAAACAATCTGAAGGATTTGACGGTCAACTTCCCACTGGGAGTTTTCACTTGCGTGACGGGTGTTTCGGGTTCCGGTAAATCCACTTTGGTCAATCAGATTCTGTACCCGGTGCTTGCCGACAAACTCAACGGTGCGCGCATCGTGCCCGGCAAGCATACCCGTGTGGAAGGTGTGGGCCAGTGCGACAAAGTGATCCACGTTGACCAGAATCCGATCGGACGCACTCCGCGTTCCAATCCGGCCACCTATACCGGAGTATGGGATAAGATCCGCACGCTGTTCGCCAAAACCCCTGAAGCGCAAGTCCGTGGATACGGTCCGGGGCGGTTCTCGTTCAATGTCAAGGGTGGCCGGTGCGAAGCATGCCATGGCGACGGCACTTTGAAGATCGAAATGAACTTCCTGCCGGACGTGTATGTGGACTGTGAGGAATGCCATGGCAAACGCTACAACCGCGAAACGTTGGAGGTGAAATACAATGGCAAATCCGTTGCCGACGTGCTTGGCATGCCGATCGAAGAGGCTGCCCAGTTCTTCAAAGCGTATCCCTCCATCTCCCGCTATCTCGACACGCTTGTGCAGGTCGGACTTGGGTATATCCGACTCGGACAGCCTGCTCCAACGCTTTCCGGCGGCGAATCGCAGCGTGTGAAGCTTGCGACCGAGTTGCAGCGAAGGTCTACGGGCAAAACCGTGTATATTCTTGACGAACCTACCACGGGTTTGCATTTTGAAGATGTGCGCAAACTGCTGCTTGTCTTGCAGGGATTGGTGGATAAGGGCAATACCGTTATTGTCATTGAACACAATCTCGATGTGGTCAAGTCGGCCGATTGGATCATCGACCTTGGGCCGGAAGGCGGTGACGGAGGCGGCACCATCGTTACCGAAGGTACGCCGGAACAGGTGGCTCAATGCGAACAGTCTTGGACCGGCAAGTTCCTTAAGGGCATGCTGTGAGCGCACCCATCGAGCGGCACAGCCAGGAGGTTTGGCGCAAAACCGCCGAACAGTTGAACGGCGACGGTTTCAGTGTCGGTGGTGATGATTCTCCCGGCAAAGACGTAAACAAGAACGGCGCGCCTCTGCTGGGGGATTCACGTGACCTGTTTCGTCCGAAAACATCCGACATTCCGGCGCAGCCGGGCGTATACAAGTGGCGAGATGGTGAAGGCAGGGTCATTTACGTAGGCAAGGCGAAAAACCTGCGCAACCGTTTGACCAATTATTTCCAACCGTTGTATCAGCTGCATCCCCGCACTCAAACCATGGTATTGACGGCCCGCAACCTGGAATGGACGGTCGTTGGTACCGAACTTGAGTCATTGACGTTGGAATACACGTGGATCAAAGAGTTTGACCCACGATTCAACGTTGTGTTCCGCGACGACAAAACCTATCCGTATCTGGCGATCTCATCCGGTGAACGCGTGCCGCGGGTGTGGGTGACCAGAAGCCGCAAACGCCGCGATACAAGATATTTCGGCCCGTACGCCAAAGTATGGGATCTGCGTCACAGTCTCGACCGTCTCCTCAAGACTTTTCCTGTGCGCACCTGTTCGCAGAACGTTTATCATAAGGCGGAAATCACTCATCGTCCATGTTTGCTTGCGTCCATCGGCAAATGTTCGGCCCCTTGCATTGGACGTATCAGCGTCGAGGAACACCGGAAGATGTGCGAACAGCTTATTGGCGTATTAACCGGTCGCATCGGCAAATCGTATATCGCACAGCTCACGCGTGAAATGAAGGAGGCCAGCGACGAGTTGGAGTTCGAGAAAGCGGCTCGGTTGCGCGATCAGATCCAGATGCTATCCACAGTGGTTGAGCAGAATGCCGTGGTGTTCGATTCCGATGTCGATGCGGATTTCTTCGGCGTCGATTCGGACGAGCTGGAAGCTTCCGTGCACGCGTTTTACGTGCGTGCCGGTTCCATCCGAGGTGAACGCAATTGGAGTGTGGAACGGGTTGAGGATGTGACGGATGAGGAGCTGATTGCCGACCTTATTGTGCAGGTGTATTCGGAAACCGCAGGGGAGACGATTAGGGCTTCGCAGTCGACTGTTGTCACCGAACAACGCAATGCCATCGGATCGACGCAAATCGTGACGGCGACCGATGCGGTGGCACGCGCGCAAGCTACCAGGGAACGTAACGAGCGGCAGGATCAGACCGGTCGTGCGGATTTGTTGGCTCCTATCTCTCCGGTGCCGCGCGAGGTGATTGTTCCCATCGAGCCGGCCCGGCGTGAAGAGCTTGAATCATGGCTTAGCGGATTGCGCGGTGGTGCCGTGAGCATTCGCGTGGCCAGCAGAGGGGATAAGAGACAGCTTCTGGACCGTGCCAACGATAATGCCAAGCAGGCAATGCAGCGCAGCAAGATGAGTCGCATCAGCGATATGGGCGCCCGCAGCACAGCCATGAATGATGTTGCCAAGGCTTTGGGACTTGAACAGGCTCCATTGCGCATCGAATGCTACGACATTTCCAATACCGTCGGCGGAGCGTTCCAGGTCGCTTCCATGGTGGTATTCGAGGACGCGATTGCCAAAAAGTCCGAATATCGTCGTTTCGCCATTCGCGGAGCGGACGGACAGGGTGCACTCGACGATTTGAGCGCATTGTACGAGACGCTGACGCGACGATTCCAACATGGCAATATCGCCGGTGACTCCGGCGAAAGCATGGATAATGAACGTCGGGCATCCGAGCATGGTGACCAGACTCATGAACCGACTGTCCAGCAGAACACCAATCGGCATCATTTCGCATACAAGCCTAATCTGGTGGTGGTCGATGGCGGCAAACCGCAGGTCATGGCGGCCGCGAAGGCGCTTGAGGATTGCGGTGTGGATGACGTGGCCGTGTGCGGATTGGCAAAACGTTTGGAAGAGGTGTGGGTGCCGGATGACGACTATCCGATCATTCTCAAACGTCAATCCGAAGGCATGTATCTACTGCAACGCGTCCGCGACGAATCGCATCGTTTTGCCATCACCTATCATCGTCAGACCAGAAGGAAAGGCGCGTTGCGTTCCGCCTTGGACGATATTCCAGGCGTCGGCGAGGCATACCAGAAGCGCCTACTGAGCCATTTCGGCTCGGTTCGTGCCATGCGTGAGGCGGATGTCGAGGATTTCGAGCAGGTCAAAGGCGTCGGAAAAGCCAAAGCCGCAGCCATTTACCAAGCGTTGCACGCCCACGACGGGCAACCGTCGACGGAAAATGCCATTTCGTCGAATAGTCCGAAAGATGAAATGGAATAAGATTGGGTAGCGAAAAAAGACAATCGGATTGCTAGCATGATGACGGTGAATATATAGGGAGGGAATATGACCGAGGTCAACCACCGGTGCGCGGTTCTGGGCAAGCCCATCGCACATTCATTGTCTCCGGTGCTGCACAATGCCGCTTATCACGCGTTGCATCTTGACGACTGGTCGTACGACAAGCATGAGGTGGGCGAGCCTGATCTTGAGGGCTTTCTTGAATCGCTTGATCCGACCTGGTCGGGACTCAGCCTGACCATGCCATTGAAGAAAACGATCCAGCCATACGGAACACCGTGCAATACATGGGCCAAAGAGCTTATGGTTGCCAATACCGCGGTGTTTGATTGGACCAAAACCTGCGTCAATGGCAATTCGAACATCCCCTTCATCAGGCTATATAACACGGACGTACGCGGCATCGAACTCGCTTTCGAACACTCGTATCAGACACGTGCGATAACGCCGAAGACGGACCGTTCGGGAACGGCCGTGATCATCGGCAACGGCAACACCGCAACGTCGGCGTTAGCGGCATGCGTGGAGATGTCTGCGATCGGACATGTCATCGTTGTGGCTCGCCATCCTGAGAAGAACGCCGATCTCAAGCCACTTGCCGAACGGTATATGCCATCGGAACAGCCGATCAGCATTGTCGGCATGGACCACGCCATCGAAGCGTTGCGCCAGGCTGATGTGGCGATAAACACCATTCCCGGATTGGCTGCGGACGGTATTGCCGAATCATTGAGAATGCCAGGTGTGCGCATGCATGGAACATTGCTCGACGTCGTATATGACCCACGCCCTACCAAGCTGATGCAGGCATGGCGCCAACAGGGAGGAATCGCCATTGGCGGCGAGCAGATGCTGTTGTATCAGGCCATGGTGCAGGTCTGGTTGATGACGGGAATCTGGGATGACGATCCGCCGAGCGGTATGGTTGATCAGGATTGCACCGCGCGTTTGGAACAAGCCATGCGCATCGCGCTTGAGGAGGCTCTGTGATGGCACAGAAAGACATCGACGTACAGGCGAATGGCACGCATGCCAGCGCCCCTTCGCCGGCTGAAGGTTTTGAAGTATTGCTGATCACCGGCATGAGCGGTGCGGGCCGTTCGCATGCTGCCGACAGCATTGAAGACATGGGTTGGTATGTGGTTGACAACATGCCTCCAAAACTGCTGGTGCCCTTGGTGGACATGATGACCACGGGATCCAATATTCACAAACTCGCCGCTGTTGTCGACGTGCGTTCCCGCGACTATTTCGATGACCTGTCCGCGGTGCTCAGCCATCTGGACGATCTTGGTGTGAAAACGCGTATCCTGTTCCTTGATGCCAGCAACGAGGTGCTGATCAAACGATATGAATCCGTACGCAGGCCTCATCCGTTGCAGCAGGGCAATCGACTGATTGACGGCATTCTCGAGGAACGAGATCTGCTTGAGAATCTCAAAGAACGTGCGGACATCGTTATCGACACGTCATCATTGAGTATCCATCAGCTGTCCACGAAATTATATGAGGCCATGCTCGGATCCGGTCCGACCACGGTTTCCGTGCACATCTTCAGTTTCGGTTTCAAATACGGTATTCCCATCGACGCCGACTTTGTGGCCGACGTGAGATTCCTGCCGAATCCATTTTGGGTTCCCAGGCTTCGCTCGCTGACCGGACGCGACAAAGAGGTGAGTGATTACGTACTTTCCAGCGAAGGGGCCGCGGACTTCCTCGACTCGTATGAAAAGGCGCTTTCGATTGCGATTGAAGGATATGCGCAGGAAGATAAGCATTATGTGACTATTGCGATTGGTTGCACCGGAGGCCAGCATCGTTCTGTCGCGATGAGTGAGGCTTTGGCTAAGCGACTGCGTGCGAGGGGGTTGTCGGTTTCCGTTTCCGCACGCGAGCTTGATAAGCGGTCAGCGGAAAAATGACCGCATTATGAGAGAATAGTGTCCATATGTAAAGAAACCTGGCTGTGATTGTCCAAGATATTCGGTATCACAGTAAGCCGTGGCAGTGCGGAATGATTCCGCGACTCGCCTGAAATTTAGGGAAGAACAGCAAGGTAGGAGGTTGGCTCTTGGCTCTTCTGGATGACGTCAAAAGCGAGCTGGCCGCAATCGACAACGAGTTGCCCATCGCCAAAAAGGCACAGGCGACTGCGATGATTCGATTCGGCAATGGTTTGCACTCGGTGGATCACCACATTCTCGTGCAGGTGCAGCTCGACTCCCAAGATGCGGCTGCTTGGCTGCAGGACACCATCAAGAACCTGTATGGTCATGAAGCCACGCTTACTCCTGTCTCTAGGCAGACGCCAACCGGCACCGTGCAGCGTTATGTGATTCGCGTGCCGAAGGGCAGTACGGCGCTCGTGCTGCAGACCGGCCTGTACAGCCGTTACACCAAGAACATGGTGCTTGGTCTTCCAAGCGATATCATCAACGGCAAAATCGCGCAGATCAAGTCCGCATGGCGCGGCGCGTTCCTCGCCAACGGACGTCTGTCCGATCCAGGCAAGGCCAGCTATCTTGAAATCGTGTGCCCGAACCATGAGGCCGCTCTGGCACTGGTCTCCACCGCACGACGTCTGGGCATCACCGCCAAGCCGCGTAAGCTGCGCAGCTCCGAACGCGTCACCCTGCGCGATCCCGACGCCATCGAACGTATGCTCATTCTTATGGGTGCGCCGCGCTCCGCACGCGAGTGGACCGGAAAGCGTTCCGACGGCGAAGCTCGGGGCAAAGCCAACCGTCTGGCCAACTTCGACGACGCCAACATGCGTCGCAGCGCCAAGGCGGCTGCGGAAGCATGCGACAAGGTTCGTCAGGCGTTTGAGATTCTTGGAGATGACATTCCAGACAACCTCAAATCGGCCGGCCAGCTTCGTCTCGACCATGCTGATGCGTCGCTGGAACAGCTGGGACGTTTGGCCGATCCACCAATCACCAAGGATGCCATCGCGGGCCGTATCCGTCGACTTCTGCAGCTCGCCGAGAAAACCGAAAAGGCGCGCCGCCAGTCGGCTTGATTGAATCTTTTATGCAAAACACCATGCCTGTTTTCGAACAGTATGGTGTTTTTGTTCGTTTGGGCTTGTATTATTCGTAAATGGCAATATGGCCATTCCACGCTTACAAGCGGCTAGGAAAGGATATACATGAAGACACTCAAGGATCTTGGAGATCTCAAGGGCAAGCGCGTTCTCGTTCGCGCCGATTTCAACGTTCCGCTGGACGGCACCACGATCACCGATGACGGTCGTATCAAGGCCGCTCTGCCGACCATTAAGGCCCTGCGCGAAGAAGGCGCGAAGGTCATTCTGATGGCTCACCTCGGCCGTCCGAAGGGCAAGGTCGTTCCGGAACTGTCCCTTGCCCCGGTCGCTGCTCGTCTCGGCGAGCTGCTCGGCATCGAGGTCCCGCTGGCTGAAGACACCTATGGTGAGGATGCCCAGGCCAAGGTCGCCGCAATGGGCGACGGCGATGTCGTTCTGCTGCAGAACGTGCGTTACAACCCGGAAGAAACCAGCAAGGATCCGGAGGAGCGCGCCGCTTATGCCAAGAAGATTGCTGCGCTCGGCGAAGCGTTCGTATCCGATGGCTTCGGCGTCGTGCACCGCGCACAGGGCTCCAATTACGACGTTGCTGCCGATCTTCCGGCTGCTGCCGGCCTGCTGGTCGAGAAGGAAGTCAAGGCTCTGTCCCGCGCCACCGTTGAGCCGGAACGCCCGCTGACCGTCGTGCTCGGCGGTTCCAAGGTCTCCGACAAGCTCGGTGTGATCGAAAACCTGCTCGACAAGGCCAACCGTCTGGTCATCGGCGGCGGCATGGTTTACACCTTCCTCAAGGCCAAGGGCCTCGAGGTCGGCACCTCCCTGCTGGAAGAGGATCAGGTCGAGACCGTCAAGGGCTACATCGAGCGCGCTGAGCAGAACGGCGTCGAACTCGTGTTGCCGACCGATATCGTGGTGAACCCGGTCTTCCCGAAGTCCGATGAGGACATCGCTCCGGAAGTCGTGGCTGCCGACGCCATTCCGGCTGACAAGATGGGTCTGGACATCGGCCCGGATTCCCAGAAGCTCTTCCACGACAAGATCGTGGATTCCAAGACCGTCGTTTGGAACGGCCCGATGGGCGTGTTCGAGGTTCCGGCTTTCGCTGCCGGCACCGAGGCCGTGGCCCAGGGTCTGGTCGACGCTACCGCAGCTGGTGCGTTCACCATCGTCGGTGGCGGTGATTCCGCTTCCGCAGTGCGTAACCTCGGCTTCCCGGAGGATGGCTTCTCGCACATCTCCA
>ERZ724515.375-NODE-375-length-17129-cov-13.268068_pt1 | contig 17129 bp, 14 predicted proteins | sample MGYA00376048_ERZ724515 | MGnify/ENA primary metagenome ERZ724515 (study PRJEB28724, sample SAMN07190885) | wastewater metagenome | isolation source: influent of sewage treatment plant in Hong Hong | place: Hong Kong | collected 2016-03-17 ... | reverse complement strand
GGAAGAAACCATATAAACACGATTTAGTTAGATGGGGAACAAGATTACATGATAAATTCTTACTTGAACATTATGTAAAAGAAGATTTAAGAAGTGTAGTTCAATACTTAAATGATGAGGGTTACGAGTTTAAACTTGATTGGTTTGACCCATTCTTTGAATTTAGATTTCCATTATATGGAATGACAATTATTGAAGGAATGCCTGTTGAAATTAGATCAGCTATTGAACCATGGCATGTTTTAGGAGAAGAGTCGAGTTCTCAAGGAACTGCTAGATATGTGGATTCATCTGTTGAGAGATTACAAATAAAAATTGAAAACTTTAATGAAGAAAGATACATAGTAACTTGTAATGGTGTTCAAGTTCCATTATCAAAAACTGATATTGAGGGAGAATTTGTAAGTGGAGTTAGATATAAAGCTTGGCAACCTTGGTCAGCACTTCATCCAACTATTAAAGTTGATACACCACTAACATTTGATATAATAGATAAATGGAATACTAGATCTATTGGTGGTTTTAATTATTTTGTTTCACATCCAGGGGGAAGAAGTTATGATACATTCCCTGTAAATTCTTATGAAGCAGAATCAAGAAGAATAAATAGGTACTGGGACTTCAATCACTCTCAAGGGGAAGTTGAAGCTTATGAGCCATCAATTACTGGAGAAGCAAATACCATTTTTGCAGTTGAAGCAACAAGAACTTTAACAAGCAAAAAAGGAAGTAAAAAACTTCTTTTCAAAGAGATGCCAAAAAACAAAGAGTATCCTCATACATTAGATTTAAGACAAAGGTGGATAAAAAAGTAGATGTCAATTTTTGATAGTTGTAAAGAAGAATCATCATTTGATGAGATGTTTGATAAAAAATGCGGAATAAGACCTCACTGGACAGATATAATAAAAGGTTTAGAAGATGCAGGTATCAAACAACTAGAACTTAAACAACTAGAAATTGATTGGAGACTTGAAGACAACGGAGTTACATATAATATCTATAATGACCCAGAAGGAACTAATAGAAGATGGAATTTAGACCCTATTCCATTGGTTCTTACATCTGATGAATGGAATGAAATTTCAAAAGGATTAAAACAAAGAGCAAAACTTTTAAATCTTATTTTCAAAGATTTATACACTGAACAAAAACTTATAAAAGAAGGAATCATTCCTGCTGAAATAATATTTGGACATAAAGGCTTTATTCCAGAAGTTTTTAATTTTGAAAATATTGATTATTACTCTATGCGATTTTATGCAACTGATATTAGCCGTGGTCCTGATGGAAAATTTTGGGTTATAAACGACAGAACACAATCTCCATCTGGTCTTGGATATGCAGTAGAAAACAGACTTACTATGAACTCTATTTGTGATGATTTGTATCCAAATGTAAAAATCCTAAAAATGGCGAATTTTATTGAAGGTTTTAAAAATATGTTAAAATCTTTATCTCCTTCAAATCAAGATAATCCATTAATTGCTCTTTTGACTCCTGGTCCTTTAAATGAAACATATTTTGAACACTCATATATTAGCTCTTTTTTAGACTTAAATCTTGTTCAAGGAGAAGATTTACTTGTAAAAAACAATCAACTATGGTTAAAAAGTCTAAATGGATTAAGAAAAGTTGATACTTTAATAAGAAGAGTTGATTCTCAATATTGTGACCCGTTAGAATTAAGAAATGATTCTCAACTTGGTGTTGCTGGTCTTGTAAATGTAGTTAGAAAAGACAATTTATCAATGATAAATCCTATTGGTGTTGGTATTTTAGAAAATATTGGACTAAATCCATTTATGAAAAATATCGCAAAATTTTTATTAGATGAAGAGTTGATTTTACCTCAAATTGCTACTTGGTGGTGTGGTCAAGAAAAAGAGTTAGATTTTGTACTTAAAAATATTAGAAATCTAATTATAAAAAGAATTGATAGAACAGACAATATTGAAATTCATTTTACACAAAAACTAAATGACTCAGATTTAAATAATTTGATTGAAAAAATAAAAGAAGATCCTCACTATTATGTAGGACAAGAGATTATTGATTTTTCTACAACTCCATCATTTACAAAAGGAAAAATAGAACCTAGAAATACTGTAATTAGGTCATTTGCTTATTTACATGAAAATGAATACCATATTATGCCAGGAGGACTTATACGAGTATCTCCAACAAAAGATTCTTTAGTAGTATCTAATCAAAAGGGTGGAACAAGTAAAGATTTATGGATTCTAGGAGAAGATGAAAACTTTATAGGGAATAATATATTTAAAAATCGTTCTTTTATTGATTCAAGATTAGAAAATATCTCTACAAAAAGAGCGGAAAATCTTTTTTGGTTAGGAAGATACTTAACAAGAGCGATAATAACAGCTAGAATGGTAAGATTTAATCTAAAAAATATGTTAAATTTAACTAGATATGATAATACTAACTCAAAAAAAACAAATAATATTTTAAATATTGCATTAACACATTTAACTATGACTTACCCTGGATTTTTAGATGGAAAATCTGTTTTACAACTTAGAGAAATTATATCTATAATCAGAGATAAAAACCGTGTAGGAACTCTTAGTTTTACACTTTCGATGCTTTCAAATTCAAATACAAATGTAAAAAATCTTCTTACGATGGAAGCTTGGCGTATTTATGAAAAACTTCAAAAAGAGTGGAGTTCTTATAGTAAAAGAGAGATTTATTCAAATAAAGAACATATAAATGAACTTGATAAATTACTAATTTATTTGATGGCATATAAAGAATTAATAGATGAAAGTATCTTTAAAGAACAAGGATTGATTCTATATGATATTGGTTCTAAAATAGAGATTTCTCAGCTTTTAATCTCAAAATTAAGGTCTTTACTTACTATTAAACTTGATAAATTAATAGAATATGATATATTGGATTCTATGCTAAACTCTTATGAAAGTTACAACTCATATAGAGCATATTATAAATCATCGTTAGCATTAGAAAATGTATTGGATTTTTTAATTTTTAATACAAAATATCCAAAATCGTTGATTTATATTATAAACCAATTATTAGCAGATTTAAGAGAACTTCCGAAAAATGGAAACACTTCTCATCTTAGTAATTTTGAAGAGCCTGTTTTTAAAGTCTTTTCTATGATTACACTTACTACAACTAAAAAACTTTTAGAGACAAATGAAGATGATTATGTTTATAAAAATTTAGATGAATTTTTATCAAACCTCTCTGATTTATTAACCAAAACATCTGAAGAATTAACTAAAACATATTTTTCACACTATAATGAGTAACTATGATATACGAAATATACCACGAAACAAAATTCGATTATGCAGGACTTGTAACTTTTAGCCATAATATTGCAAGATTAAAGCCAAAAAATTGCCCTACTCAAAAATTATTAGAATACTCGCTTACTATTGAACCAAATCCTTATGAAACAAATGAGTTTATAGACTATTTTGAGAATACAAATAATTTTATGCTAATAAGAGAAGCGCATAAAACTCTAAAAGTTATCGCTTCTTCAAAAGTTGAAATAGTAGAAGAACAAATAAATAAAAATATTGAAGCTTTAAAAAATATCTCACTTACTTTTAAAGAACTAAAACAAAGACTAAGTTCTTATCATAAAGATGATGTTCTAGCTAAATATTTTTTATTTGAAACAGAATCTATTCCTATGCCATCAGATCAAATAAAAGAATATGTTTTAAAATCTTTTAATGAGGATAAAAATATCATAGAAGCGACTAATGAATTTATGCAAAGAATATTTAATGACTTTAAATTTGTTTCAGGATTTAGTGATATTACAACACCAATAGAAACGATTTTTAAAGAAAAGAAAGGTGTTTGTCAAGATTTTGCACAATTTGCAATCTCAGCTCTTAGAAGTATTGGTATTCCTACAAGATATGTAAGTGGATATATTCAGACTATTCCTCCAGAGGGAAAAGAAAAACTTTTTGGAGCAGATGCTTCACATGCTTGGTTTTCTATTTATATTCCTGATTTTGGATGGGCTGATTTTGACCCAACCAACAATAAAATTCCAAATGAAGAGTATATTATTTTAGGATATGGAAGAGACTATTTAGATATATCCCCACTAAAAGGTGTTGTTCAAAGTAGTGGGAATAGTTTACTTAGTGTAAAAGTTGATGTTAGAGAGCTTTTATAACTCTTTTGCTTTTACTTCATTTTTGCCAATAAACTCTTTTTCATCAGCACTATTTACAATCAATTTCGCTATTTTATCTGTTATTACAGCAATATCATGTGTTTGAGATGCAACATTCGCATTTTGTTGTGTTTGTTGATCTAAACTATTTACCGTCATATTTATTTGTTCAATTCCAAGTAATTGCTCTTTTGATGCACTTTGAATATCTGAAATTAGATTTATCGTTTGTGTAATATTTTGATTTAACTGTTTATATCCATCTATCATATTACCAGCTATTTGTTTTCCATAATTTGCTTTTGTTGTTGCAGTTTCAACAATAGTTTTTATTTCTTTAGCTGCTTCTGCACTTCTACTTGCTAGATTTCTTACTTCTGCTGCTACAACTGCAAATCCTTTTCCTGCCTCACCTGCTGTTGCTGCTTCTACTGCTGCATTTAATGAAAGAATATTTGTTTGAAATGCTATTTGGTCAATTACACTAATAGCTTCATTAATTAAATTTACTTGATTATTTATCTCATCCATTGCAACGGTTGTTTGATTTGCTAGTTTCTCTCCTTGAGTAGCAGAAGTTGTAACCTCATTTGAAAGAGCTGTCATTTTAGAAATATTTTCTGTATTATTTCTAATATTTGAAGTAATCTCTTCAATAGCTGCTGCTGTCTCTTCTAAAGAAGCTGCTGCTTCATTTGAACTTACATTTAATCTATTTACATTAGACAATAAAGTTTTTGAACTACTTTCGAGTGTCATTCCATTTGATTTATTTTCAATAAGCATTGCAGTAACTGTTTCTTGAAGTCTATTTATACCATTTACTAAAGCTTCAAGAACTCCGCCTTTTTCATCATTTGCATTTAATTGTAATCTCTTATTATAATCATTTTTTGAATATTGTCCTAAAATTTCATTAATACTTACAAATCTAGCTTTTGTATTAACTATCATTGTATTAACATCATTTCTAAACTCTTGCAACATTAAGTTTGATGTATCTTTTTGTATTAATTGAGAATACCAACCATTATTTACTCTTTTCATTACAACTTCTGCATCTTTAATTAATTCCTTATCTTCAGAAATCAATTTCTCAGTTTTTTCAATATTTTGATTAACAACTTTTGCCATATCCCCAAACTCATCTTTTGAATGAATTTGAATAAATTCAGTATTGTTTTTTTCTCCATTTAAGAATTCAAAGAAAGAGTTAAGACCACTTTGAAATAATTTCAATGAATTTTTAATCTCTTTAATTAAATATGTAGAATATATACTAACTATTATCAATGCTATTATAATTAATACCATAACAATAATATTTAAATTTCTAATATCATCTGATGTTTTAATAGAACTCTCTTCCATAAGAGTAAATGTCCCATTAAATTTTTTTGTAACTCTTTCAAGAATTTGATTTGTTGTATCAATCAACGCATCTTCTTTTGGTTTTACTTGAGTGTCTAATGTTGATATTGTATATTTATAGTTATCCTCTAAATCTGACTGAAACATCTCTATTGTTGCTAAATATCCAATTACTTTTTTATTTATAGTATCACTTAAATCTTTTAATTCTTTATCATCTTTTTTATAAGTAACAATAAAATTATCCAACTCTTTACATAAATCTAAAAGTTCTTTCTTATGCGTTTTATACCGTTCATTAGAATAGATATTTTTTTGTGCTACTATTGAAGAAAATCCCTCAGCTTTAACTACAAAAATTCCTTGTTGAATAGCTTTTGATAACTCAAGAAGCTTGATAGTTTGTTGTTTTAAAAGTACTACATTAGTTTCTGTTAATGAAGCATTCTTTTTTATAGAATTTAAGAATACTAAATTTGTGGCAGCTATTAATATTAAAAATATTAGTGTAAGTAATGATAGAAATCCTATTCTTTTTGCAACGCTGATGCTTGAAAACATTAAATTTCCTTTAGTAATTTATTTAAGATAAGAAGTGGTAAAACTTTAAACTACCTCAATGAAGAGGTAGTTATTTTTTAATAAGTGCATCCATCTCTTGAGGAGGAAATTTATCTTTACAAGCTTTTAAATCTTCTTCTGTTTTTGAAGAATCTATACAAGCTACTTTTTTATTTGCAAATTCTTGTGCTTCTTTATTTGCATTTTGTCCCAATTTATCAGTAACTTTTGCTTTCATATTTTCTTGCTTAGCTTTGAAAACATCATCTGCACAAACTTGTGATAAACCAATTAATGCAACCATTGCACCAATAACAAACTTTTTCATTCTTTTCCTCCTGATTTTATAATAAACAATTTTATCTATTTTAAAAGAAATAGTCAATAAAAATAATTGAAACTAATATATAAGATAGCATTATATATTATAAAACTAAATAATATCGGATATATAGCTATTTTATTGAATTTTAGCGATATTATCAGATGCTCTTAAAAATCTATGATGGTTCTTGATAATATTATCTTTACTTATACTTTAAATTATGATGTAGGTTTGTAAGATTGGCTTGTTTTCTAGCCAATCTTTGCAATTCTAAAAGCAACTGCATGTTCATATATTAGTGAATTACTGTAAAAACAAGTAATCATTCCATTACATGGTGCTAAAAATTGATGGATTACATTTCCTTCTAAAGAGTGTACTATTTCTCCAATAACTTGGTCTTTTGAAACATAATTTCCAGGCAACTCTTTTGAGATGAAAATCCCACTTTTTGCAGATTTAACAACATCAATAGAACTTCTATCTATTACCGTTGATTCATATCCATTGAAAATATGATAGTTTAAAATCTTTTTTTTGTCCATAAATCTAATCATTGCTTGATTTATTTGACTAGCAGTTTTTTTATCAACTTGAGTATCACTTGGACACATAATTGAAAAAGCTTTTGTTCCCCAAAGTTGCCAGTTATACTGTAGTGTAACCGTATCTATTGATTTCATAGTTCGATGATGAATCATTTTAAAACCAAATTTCTTTGCACTATCCAAGTCTTCATAACCACTTTTATATAGCTTTATGTATGGTAAACAAGTTGCAGGATCTGGTCTTCTTTCAAGAATGATTCCATAATCATAACCACTAATTGCATCAAAAACTTTTTTTGCAATTCTTTGAGTTGTTTCCCCTAGTTCATATCCAGGAAACATCATATTTATATCAGTATTATCTAAAGGCCAAAATCTTTTTCCTATATTTAAAGCATAATGATTAATCGAAGGGATTATTAAAACATCCCCTTTGATATTTTTTTTATCAATCTTATTTTTAAAAAAATCTACCATCGTAGATGCACAATATAGTGGAAGTACAGAATCTCCCTCCATAGCTCCAACAATAGCAACCTTTGGAGCTTTCTTGTTTGTTCCTTTAAATAAATAACCTTCTACAACTAATGGAGCTCTACTTAAAGATTCAATTCTTAGTATTTCAATTTTTTCCATTGTTATCTCCAAAAATTCTAGCTATTAATGAACCCTCATAAACAACAGGATACTCTCTTAATGTAAATAATATTCCATCATTTGGGGCATTTAAAGTAGCATGAATGATTCCAGTTAAAGGATCAACTATATCTCCGATTTTCTCATCTTTTTTTATGATTGCACAATGATCAAGTGCTGGTACAAAAAGACCACTTTTAGGAGCATTTAGATAAAAAACTTCTCCAACTTCTGAATTAAAAGCTTCTCTTGTAATAAAATCCTCTTTACACTCGATAATACCCTCTTTTTTCATAAGGTTTAAAATACCTATTAAAAGTTGATGCCCATACTCTTTTGTAAGTCTCATTCCAACACCCATTTCAACAACAAGTGTTTTTGTACCCATTGAGTTCATCGTATGTGAAAAAGTTGATTCAAGTACAGTTACTGCATCATGAATCCAGATAAAATCACAATTTAACTCTTTTGCAAGAGGTAAAGTTGATGGTGAATACTCTTTATTAATTCTAATTTGTGGTATTTCTCTTAAGAATATATTACTAGAGTGAATATCTATTGCTATAGTACTGCCTTTTACATCACAAGCTAGTGCATGAACAACTTGACCTGGTAAAAACTCATTTGCTCCACCAGGAAAAGTTCTATTTAAATCAACATCATAAAGAGGAAATCCTCTTGTAATCGTATCAACTCCCAAAGAATTGACAGCAGGATAAATATCAACTATTCCAGTTAATTTCTCGCTATTATTGTTCAACCATTCAGCTAAAAGATATATTACTAATTGACCTTCTAGTTCATCTCCGTGAATACCACTTACTATTGAAATTCTTTTTTCTTTACCTGTAACTTTTTTAGGTTCGAATCTCGTCCTTTTTATAGATAATCTCTCTCCTACAGGTAATTCTGATGTAAAAATCTCTGTTGTGTTCATTAATCCTCAACTATTATTTTATTAATCTTAGCATTAATAGAGTTCATAATTACCTCATGAGAATCATTTTCATCATGTGGCTTAAATTTTGAATCAGGTGCTAATATAGTTACTATTTTATCTATTTCTTCCATAACAACTAATGAAAACTCTTTATCCTTTCCTAGTCTTAAGTGAAAATCAACTTTTTCAACAAGCTTTCCAAGTCTTATAAAATAATCACTTGCATGTCTATGTTGCTTTCTTGTAAGCTCTCCCCAAATTTCACTAATCAAAGATAAAACTCTATCAATATATGCACAATCAACATCTAATCCTGAATGCTTAAGCAAGTTTGCTAACTCTACAACTGAACCAAAAGCCTCTGTATCCATATTACTTCTACAAATAATTGCATTCTCTTTTGCATAAGCTATTAATGTATGTAAATTTGCATGATGATTTCCAAATACTGCCTTATTCAAAAAATCTCTCGAACAAGAATATTCTAAATCAACTCCAAACTTTTTATAAAGCTCTTTCCCACAATCTTTATTTGTATCAATAATAGAGTCAAAAGCATAAACTATTTCAAGTAAAGTGGCTTCAATTCTTTCTAAATATCTTCCAAACCAATATAAATTTGTTGCTACATTTGCTGTTAATAATTGTTCCATTTTTTATGCCTCCATAACCCAAGTATCTTTAAATCCACCACCTTGAGATGAATTTACTAAATAATTTCCAGCTTCCATAGCATAACGTGTTAGTCCACATTTCCAAACCTTTGGTTCATCACTATTTATTACATAAGCTCTAAAATCTGCTTTTCTTGGAACTATTTCATCATTTAAATAACACTCTTCATCATAAAACTCTATTAACTCTTGAGCTATAAATCTTCTTGGATTTGCTTCAATAATTGTTTTTAAATCTGATAATTGGATTTTTGTCATAGCATGACCAAACATTACACCATAACCACCAGCTTCTGCAACATCTTTGATTACAAGTTTTTCAATATTATCAAAGATGTATTTTTTATCCTCTTCAAAGTAAGGTAAATATGTAGGAGCATTATCTAAAATAGGTTCTTCTCCTAAATAATATTTAATCATTTTTGGAACAAAATAGTAAATACCTTTATCATCAGCAACACCATTTCCAGGTGCATTCATAATGGCTACATTTCCAGCTAAATATGCTTCCATGATTCCTGGAACTCCAATTAAACTCTCTTCATTAAAGAATTTTGGATCTAAAAACTCATCATCAAGTCTTCTATAAACTGCACCAACTCTTACTAGTCTTCCATCATAATTTTTAAAATATAAAATTTTATTTTGAACAACTAATTCATTGTTTCTTACAAGTTGGGCACCTATTTTTTTAGCTAAATAAGCGTGTTCATAATATGCTGAATTAAATCTTCCTGGTGTTAAAACAACATTTATTCCTCCACAATTTACATAATCCATTGATTCTCTAAGCATTGATGGATACTCTTTGATTGGTTTTATTTTTAATTTTTCAAAAAAGCTTGGGTAAATTTTTCTATATGTATCTCTTATAGATAATGGATAACTAGCACCACTTGGAACTCTTAAATTATCTTCTAAAATAACCCATTTATCAGAAACGGTATCTTTTACTAAATCAATACCATTTATATGTGTACGAATTTTTTTTGAGGGAGAGAAACCTTGGAGTTCTTTTAAATATCCTTTTGCTTGATAAATAAACTCTTCAGGGACAACATTGTCTTTTACTATTTTTTTATCAGTATATAAATCTTCTAAAAATAGATTTAACGCTTTTATTCTTTGACTTAAACCTCTATCAATTATGTCAAACTCTTTAGTTTCTATAATTCTAGGTATTACATCAAAAGGCAAAGACCTTTCAATAAAATTTCCATCTTTATAAAGATTGAAATTAACAGCAAACTTATCCATATACTTTTGGAACTCTTTTATTTTCTGTCTATCTTGATTGGAAAAAGTCTCCCAAAAGATTTCAGATACACTATTTTTTTCACTACTCAAACTACACCTCCTGAAACTATTAAATTCTAGTCTTATTTGTCTAAATTTTAAATAAATATTTTTTAATTCCAGTAATTATTTTGTATATATATTATACAGAGTATTATGAATATTTTATATTGTGTAAAAAAAAGAGGAAGGATAAAAAATCCTTCCTCTTTATAAAAAGCCTACTACTAAAAATTATTAAGCAAATTTCTCTTTTTTCTCAACATTGAAGCTAAAAGCTTCAAGTTTCGCTAAAGGGAAATATCACTTCAAGATTAAGCAAATTTCTCTTTTTTCTCAACATTGAAGCTAAAAGCTTCAAGTTTCGCTAAAGGGAAATATCACTTCAAGATTAAGCAAATTTCTCTTTTTTGGCAGTTCTTTTTCTAACTGTTGGGTCTAACTCTTTTTTTCTTACTCTTACAGAAGTTGGAGTGATTTCAACTAATTCATCATCTTCAATCCACTCTAAAGCATTTTCTAAAGACATAACTCTTGGTGGAACTAATTTAATAGCTTCATCAGCACCTGAAGATCTAACATTTGATTGTTGTTTACCTTTAGTTGGGTTAACATCTAAATCGTTATCTTTTGCATGTTGTCCAATTACCATTCCAACATATACTTTATCTTGAGGTTTAATGAACATTGTTCCTCTATCTTGTAAGTTAAAAATTGAATAACCTAAAGCTTCTCCATTTTCCATAGAAACTAAAGCTCCATTTTTTCTACTTTCAACTGTTCCAGAGTATGGTCTAAACTCTAAGAATGAGTGATTCATAACACCCTCACCTTTAGTTTCAGTTAAGAACTCTGTTCTAATACCGATTAATCCTCTTGCTGGAATTTCAAACTCAAGTCTCGTATAACCCTCTCCCATTGGAACCATGTTAGTCATAGTTGCTTTTCTTTTTCCAAGTTTTTCAATGATTGCACCTGTAAATTCATCAGGTAAGTCAATTACTAAATGCTCAAATGGCTCCATTTTAACACCATTTTCTTCTCTAATAATAACTTCTGGTCTTCCAATAGAGAACTCAAAACCTTCTCTTCTCATATTTTCAGCCAAAATAGTAATTTGAAGCTCACCTCTTCCGTTTACTTTAAATTTACCTTCACCAATTTGCTCATAATTCATAGCAATATTAGTATTCATCTCAGCTGCTAATCTTTCATTGATTTTATTTGAAGTAACAAATTTACCTTCAGTTCCAGCTAATGGAGAATCATTTACTGCAAATGTAACAGAAAGTGTTGGCTCTTCAATATGCATTGGATCTAGTGGCATTGGATTATTTGGATCACATAATGAATCTCCAACATCGATAGTTTCAAATCCAGCAACAGCAACGATATCACCAGTTCCTGCTTCTTTAATATCAAATCTATCCATACCTTTAAATCCGATAAGTTTAGTAACTCTTCCTTTTACTTTTTCCCCATCAGCTTTACATAAAACTACAGTTTCTCCCATAGAAATTGTACCGTTAAAGATTCTTGCGATTCCGATTTTTCCAATGAAGTTATCATAATCAAGTGTAAATACTTGTAATTGTAAACCATTTTCATCTGCACCTTGAGGTTTTGGAACTTCTTTTAAAATAGTTTGAAATAATGGAGTTAAATCTTTATTTTCATCTTCTAAAGCTAATTTAGCATAACCATCTCTAGCTGCTGCATAAACAACTGGGAATTCTAATTGCTCTTCTGTTGCATCCATATTTGCAAAAAGGTCAAATACCTCATCAATAACTCTATCTGGCTCTCCACCTGGTTTATCAATTTTATTGATAACAACGATTGGTCTATGTCCTAAAGATAAAGCTTTTTTAACAACAAATTTTGTTTGAGGCATAACACCCTCTTGAGCATCAACAAGTAATAAAACAGAATCAACCATTTTTAAAACCCTCTCAACTTCTCCACCAAAATCGGCGTGTCCTGGAGTGTCGATGATGTTGATTCTTACACCTTCATAATCAATTGCTGTATTTTTAGAAAGGATTGTAATCCCTCTTTCTTTTTCGATAGCATTGCTATCCATTACTCTTTCATCTACATTTTGGTGTGCAGAAAAAGTTCCTGATTGTTTTAATAACTCATCTACTAGTGTAGTTTTTCCGTGGTCAACGTGTGCAATAACGGCAATATTTCTAATATCTCTCATAAATTCTCTTTTCTTAAATTTTCGCGATTGTATCTAAATCTTACTTATATTGAACTATTTTAAGAAAAGATTTTGTAAACTCTTATAATTGTCAAGAAATTGTCAAGAAAATAGTTGGGAAAATTTAACTTTTTTAACTATAATAAGGAAAATTTAAAGGATGTTATTTGTCAAGAAACTCATTATCTCAATATAAACTAATATTATTTACATCAATATTTTTTACCATTTTTTATAATTTCTCTTTTTTTGGAAATGTAACTAAAGATTACCCTTTTGAAGGCTCTAATATTTTTTACATCATATCACTAGCAATAGTTCAAATTATTTTTACAAATATAGTTTTTGCAATATTTGCATCAAAATATACAACAAAATTTTTATTAATTTTAACCCTATTTATATCATCATATACAGCTTACTTCATGGATGTTTATCATGTTGTTATTGATGATAATATGATTAGAAATGCCCTTCAAACAAATCTTGCAGAATCTTCAGATTTATTCAGTTTCAAACTTGTAATATATGTTTTATTACTAGGTATATTACCATCTTACATAGTTTATAAAATAGAAATTGACTATGAAGATATAAAAACTGAATTATTTAGAAAATTAAAATCCATTTTTATTTCTCTAGCTATTATAGGAATTATTCTTTTTTCATTTAGTAAATTTTATACCTCTTTTTTCAGAGAGCATAAATCACTTAGATACCACATAAATCCAAGTTTCTGGCTTTACAATATAAACTATGTAATAATAAAAAACTATACTAGCCACACAATAACTTTGGAAAAGATTGGTAATGATGCAAAAATCACTTCTAGTGAAAATGAAAAAAGAAAAATCATGATATTAGTTGTTGGAGAAGCTACAAGAGCTGACAGGTTTTCATTAAATGGCTATGAAAGAGAGACTAATCCTTTATTAAAAAATGAAGATGTGATTAACTTCACAAATATGTACTCTTGTGGTACATCAACAGCTGAATCTGTTCCTTGTATGTTCTCTATTTTTGGAAGAGAAAATTATAGTTATAAAAAAGGTATATCAACAGAAAATGTAGTTGATGTCTTAAATAAAACTAATGAAGTTAGTATTTTATGGAGAGATAATAATTCTGACTCAAAAGGCGTAGCATTAAGAGTCGATTTTCAAGATTATAGAACTTCAAAAACAAATACAATTTGTGATGATGAGTGTAGGGATGAAGGAATGATAGTTGGTCTTGATAAATATATAGAACAACATAAAAATAAAAATATTTTAATAGTTCTTCATCAAATGGGAAATCATGGACCTGCTTATTATAAAAGATATGTAAAAGAGTTTGAAAAGTTTGCTCCTATTTGTAAAACAAATCAATTAGAAGCTTGTTCAAAAGATGAAGTAGAAAATGCTTATGATAATGCTGTTTTATACACCGATTACTTTTTATCTAAAGTTATTAATTTCCTAAAACCTTATTCTCAAAATTTTGAAACTTCTATGTTTTACATAAGTGACCACGGAGAAAGTCTAGGTGAGAATGGGCTATATTTACATGGAATGCCATATTTTATAGCTCCAGATGCACAAAAGCATGTTGCTTCAGTTATGTGGCTTGGAAATGGGAAAAAAGAAAATATTGAAAAGCCATATTCACAAGATAATTTATTTCATACACTTTTGGGATTTTATGGGGTAAAAACATCTGTTTATAAAGAAGATATGGATATTTTGAATGACTATAAAAAACATTAATTTCCAAATTATAGTAACTTTTATAATTTTAATTTTTGTAATTGCACTTTTTCAGTTTAGTGAAATTGATATTTTAGTTCAAAGTCATTTTTTTAATTTTGAAACAAAAAAATGGCTTGTAGATGAAAATGAACCCATTATGAAGTTTTTCTTTTATAATGGTGCAAAAAATACACTACTTATTTTCGCAATTATTATCCTTTTTTCTTTAATATTTTTTAGAAAAAAGAGTCTAATAAAGGAGTATAAAAAAGGTTTAATTATAGTTTTATTAGCTGCTGCTATTGTTCCATCAGTTGTTGGAACTTTAAAAGCAGTTACAAATACTCCTTGTCCAAATAACATAAACTATTTTGGAGGTGAGTATCCTGATATAAAAGTATTTGACTCCTATCCAAAAGATTTTGTTCAGAAATCAAAAATCAAATGTTGGCCAGCAGGTCATGCAAGTGGTGGATTTGCACTGCTTAGTCTATTTTTTTTGTTTAAATCACAAAAGAATAGAAAAAAGTCAATTATATTTGCATTACTTGTTGGATGGTCAATGGGGCTTTATAAAATGTTTGTAGGAGACCATTTCTTAAGTCATACAATAATAACTATGGTATTATCTTGGCTAATAATACTTTTAATAGTAAAATTAACAGAAAAATTTGAAAGGTATAACTTTGAGAAATCAACCAAAATACAACTTCTTTAAAAATACAAAATATGCAATAAATGGTCTTAAAGATTTAATAAAAAGTGAAAGCTCTTTTAAAATAGAATTACTTATAGTAATTTTACTTCTTCCTACTATTTTCTTTTTTCCTGTAAGCTTTGAAACAAAGCTTCTTATGTTTATAACTTTAATGGGAATGCCTCTTGCAGAAATTATAAATAGTGCAATAGAAAGATGTGTTGATTTAGTAACTTTACACTATCACGAAATGGCAAAAAGAGCTAAAGATGCAGGAAGTGCAATAGTTTTTATGAGTATTTTTATCTTTATTGTTACTTGGATTTCTGTAATATTTTCTATTTTGTAAAGAAAGTGTCAAGAAAACTATCATTCTAAAATTAAACTCTTTTTATAGAATTACATAAATATAAAAGGAGTAAAATATGAAAGCCTTAATTGCAACTGCATTGATTCTAAATATCTCTTTTGCCTCTGTTGTTGATGATTATTTATCTTCCCTAAAACAAGAAGTTTTAAAAACAAATCCTGATTTTAAAACTTTTGATACAAAAAAAGGTGAAGAAATTTTCAAATCTAAACATATAGGGAAAAAAGAAAAAGAGATATCTTGTGAATCTTGCCATACTACAAACTTAGCAAATAGTGGAGAAAATATCTTCACTGGAAAAGCCATAGAACCTCTTTCACCAAAAACAAATCCAAAAAGATTAACAGATGTTAATGAAATTGAGAAATGGTTAAAAAGAAATTTCAATGATGTCTATAATCGTGAAGGAACTGCAATGGAAAAAGGTGATGTTATCACTTATATTATGAGTAAATAAGGAGATTTTATGAAATATTTATTATTGGTTTCGTTAGCACTTACTGCTATGTTTTCGCAAGATTTAACACAAAAAGAACTTTATAACAAGGAGTGTGCAACCTGCCATATGGGGTTTCAACCACAATTTTTACCAAAAAGGTCTTGGGATAAATTAATGGATAATCTTTCAAATCATTTTGATACAGATGCCTCATTATCAAAAGATAGTTTGAATAAAATCAAAGCTTATCTAGAAGAAAACTCTAGTGATTCAAAATCTCTTCATGGTGAAGCTGCTGAGTTTGCACAGTCAATTAAAAAAGATTCAACACCTCTTAGAATTAGTGAAATTCCAAAATTTCAAAGGGAACATAGAAGTATAAACACTAAAATGATAGAACAAAAAGAGGTAAAATCTATATCAAATTGTATAGCTTGTCATAAAGATGCAAATGAAGGAACTTATAGAGAAAGAAATATAAATATTCCAAATTTTGGAAAAAGTAAGGATGATTAATAATCATGCAGAAATCATATATTTGGTCATTGCCAACTAGAGTTTTTCATACTCTTTTTGCACTGTTTATTACTATTTCATTTTTAAGCGCGGAAGATGAATGGTTAAATTTTCATGCAATTATTGGTTATGGAGTTCTAATTTTAGTAATTTTTAGAATATTTTGGGGTCTTTTTGGTCCAAAATACTCTTTATTCAAAGATTTTCCGTTTGGTAAACAAAATATAAAAGAATTTCTAAATCATATTTTTGACGCGAACCAAAAATATGTAGGTCATAATCCATTGGCTTCTTATGTAATGATTTCTATGCTAGTTATTGCTATTTTAGCTGTAATAACTGGTGCTTTAGCTTTTGGTGTACAAGAAGGAAAAGGAATTTTTTCCTTTTTAAATAGTTCATTTTTTAAAAATATGGAACTATTTGAAGAGATTCATGAAGTATTTGCAAATTTATTTATTGCTTTAATTGTTGTTCATATTTTAGGTGTTTTAGTAGATAAATTACTACATAAAAAACACGAAACTTTGAACTCTATAATTAGTGGTTATAAGATTATTGATGAAAATAAAAGTATAAAATTAAACATTTATCAAAAGATGTTCTCCCTTCTTATGTTTATATT
>ERZ724515.371-NODE-371-length-17267-cov-18.859459_pt1 | contig 17267 bp, 13 predicted proteins | sample MGYA00376048_ERZ724515 | MGnify/ENA primary metagenome ERZ724515 (study PRJEB28724, sample SAMN07190885) | wastewater metagenome | isolation source: influent of sewage treatment plant in Hong Hong | place: Hong Kong | collected 2016-03-17 ... | reverse complement strand
GCGAGCGGCTCAAGCCGATGCGGATCCTGCTGGTGGACGACTCCTCCGTCGCCCGCCGCCAGCTGATGGCGGCCCTCGATTACATCAACATTCCCTACGAGGTGTGCACCAACGGGCGCGACGCCCTTAGCCTGATGCAGGCCAGGGTCGCTCAGGGCAGCCGGATCGACATCCTGGTAAGCGACATCGAGATGCCGGGGCTGGACGGCTACGAGCTGGCCTTCGAGGTACAGAGCGATCCCAGACTGGCGGAGGCTTACATCATCCTGCACACCTCCCTCTCCAGCGAGATCAGCGTGGAGCGTGCCCATCAGGTCGGCGCCCACGAGGCGCTGACCAAGTTTGAAGCCAACGAGCTGATCCAGGCGATGCTGCGCGGCGCCGAACACCACGATCGCCTGCCCGCCTGACACCGCGGCGGGCCATGGGCCCGCCGCCTGTTTCCTCTTCTCCCCGAGTTGTTGCATGCTGACAGAAAGCCACTTCCACGCCCCCTGGTGGGCTCGCAATGCCCACCTGCAAACCATCTTGCCGAAGTGGCTGCGCCGCTCGCCGGCACGCTTCACCCCGGAACGGTTCGAACTCGCGGATGGAGACTTCGTCGATCTCGCCTGGAGTGGGGCCATCAGCCCGGATGAGCGGCCGCTGCTGGTGCTGTTTCACGGCCTGGAGGGCAGCATTCACTCCCACTATGCCAAGGGACTGTTTGCCCATCTGCAGCGGCAAGGGAACGACGCCGTGTTGATGCATTTTCGGGGGTGCAGCGGCGAGCCGAACCGGCTGCTGCGAGCCTACCACTCCGGCGCCATCGAGGATGCAGAGGCGGTGATCGCCGAGCTGGGTCGCCGTTTTCCCGGCAAGCCACTGATCGCCATCGGTTATTCTCTGGGGGGCAACATGCTGGTCAATCTGCTGGCGCGGGCTTGTCCGGATGAACTCACCGCCGCCGTGGTGATCTCGGCCCCCCTGCAACTGGCGAGCTGCGCCGACAGGGTCAATCAGGGATTCTCACGGGTGTATCAAAGCTACCTGCTGCGCACCATGCGAGCCAATCTGCAGAGCAAGATCCGCCATCAAGCCGCAGCCCAGTCCCGCTGGCAACCGGAGCAGGTCGACCGTATCGCCACCCTGCGCGACTTTGACGAGCAGGTCACGGCCCCGCTCCATGGCTTCGACAGCGCCGATCACTACTATCAGACCTGCTCCGGCCTTGGCCTGCTGGCGCGCATCCCCATCCCGACCCTGGTGATCCATGCCGCCGACGACCCCTTCATGACGCAGGCCGTGATCCCCACACCGGAACAGCTTTCCCCCCTGGTGCGCTACGAGCTGAGCCGGTGCGGTGGCCACGTGGGTTTCCTGCACGGTACCCCTTGGCGCCCCCGCTTCTGGCTGGAGGAGCGGATCAGCCAATGGCTGCGGGAGCAGACTCAGGATGCGAGTCGGTAGCCGTTGCGCCCCTCTTCCTTGGCCTGGTAGAGAGCACCATCGACCCGCTCGAGCAACATGACCAGGCTCTCTCCCTGACGCCATTGGGCAAACCCCTGGCTCAGGGTGAGATGGGGAGCCACATCTGAACCTTCGTGGGGCAACGCCCTGGTGGCCAGGGTAGAACGAATACGCTGCGCAACCCGTTCACCGGCGGCCAGATTTGTCTCCTGCAGCAACACCACGAACTCCTCACCACCATAGCGGGCCACCAGATCGCCGGGTTCGCGCACGCTCTCCTCCAGACATTCGGCCACCAGGATCAGGCACTCATCCCCCGCCTGATGACCGTAGCGGTCGTTGTATCGCTTGAAAAAATCCACATCCAGCAGGATCACCGTGAGCGGCACCTCCAGCGTTGTGCCCTGTGCGATGGCGTGCTTGCAGACCCGATCGAAATGACGGCGGTTGGCAAGCCCGGTCAGGGGATCCCGATGGGCCATGGCATCCATCTTGCGCGCCAGCACAGGTTGTCATACTCGCGCGACACCGCCAGCTCGAACCAGCGGTTGAGCATCCGCCGCCCCGTCTCCAGGATGATCAGCAAGCCCCCGACCGCCAGCCAGTGCACGGTGACGGAGGCACCATCACCCAGTGCTCCTCGAACAGCAGAAAGATCAGAGGCGGGGCACTCAGGCTATAGAAGACACGCCACTCGCAGTAGAAGGCGATCAGGGCCGTCAGCAGCAACAGGCTGACGATGTTGAATGCCAGGCTGAATCCCACGCTGAACTCGATGGGGGCAAGGGAATAGGCCATCAGAACCCAGGCCAGTCCCCACAACATGGCACAACCCCAAAGCCAGGGCTGCCATCGCGATGCTCCCTGGCGAGAGCACCAGCGCCAGACCAGGGGAGTCAGCACGCTGGCCAGGATCACCAGGCCTATCTGCCACTCATACCCCCAGGTACCCCCTGGGCAGTCCAGCGATCGCCACCTGCCGGACATCCTGATACATATAGAAGCGAGCCAGCAGATAGAGGATCGCCAGCTGGCTGATGGCCCAGAACCAGCGCAACCCCGCGCTCAGGGCGTGCCGACGCGCATCCTGAAGATGCTGGTCGACGTGACTGGTTGGGTGACGCTGTTCAACTGATGCCATGGAAACCCTCGCTCAGGTCCAGATAAACTCCTTGCGCTTGCCGGTCAGACACCGACAATATCCGCATCGCTATGACTGAAGATGAAATCATGATTATCCCTTGGCAAGAACTGGATCCAGATACCCTCAACAACCTGCTCGAGCATTTCGTGCTGCAAGAAGGCACCGAATACGGCGAGCAGGATGTCAGCCTGGCCGACAAGGTCGAGGAGGTCAGACAGCAATTACTACAAGGTAGTGCCGTGCTGGTCTACAGCGAGTTGCATGAAAGTGTCAACGTCGTGCCAAAGACGCATTTGAGCAATGCGCCCGCCGACGATCTCCGGCAGGATTGATCCACGATCTGAACGGCGTCAGGCTCAGCCACCCCGGGGTACAGGCGGGAGAATGCCACGCCGGAGAATGCGGTCACCTCATCCGCAGTCTGACGCGCTTCACACACAGTTATGTTATGCCCCCATTCGGCAATGTCAGCCCCGCCAGGGCGCCTGCACATGGAGGGCGACGGGGATCATGGTACAGCCGGGTCATAAAGGCGCACTTGACCGCACTTTGAACCTGCCCTTATAACGGAACTCCCAAGGAAGAGAGAATTCTATGTCGGCCAAGCATCCCATCATTGCGGTTACCGGTTCGTCCGGTGCCGGCACCTCCACCTCCACCAACGCCTTCCGCTCCATGTTCCACCAGCTCGGATACAAGGCAGCCGTGGTCGAGGGGGACAGTTTTCACCGCTATACCCGGCCCGAGATGGACGTGGCGATCCGCAAGGCGCGCGAGCAGGGGCGCCACATCAGCTACTTCGGCCCGGAGGCCAACGACTTCGGTCTGCTGGAATCCTTCTTCCAGGAGTACGGCCAGAGCGGCAGCGGCCAGTACAGACGCTACCTGCACAGCTTCGACGAGGCGGTCCCCTTCAACCAGATGCCGGGCACCTTCACCCCCTGGCAGGCGTTGCCGGGGGAGACAGACCTGCTGTTCTACGAAGGGCTGCACGGCGGCGTGGTGACCGGTGAACACAATGTGGCGCGGCACGTGGACTTTCTCATCGGCGTGGTGCCCATCGTCAACCTGGAGTGGATCCAGAAGCTCATTCGCGACACCTCGGAACGCGGCCACTCCCGCGAGGCGGTGACCGACTCCATCGTGCGTTCCATGGACGACTACATCAACTTCATCACGCCGCAGTTCTCCCGCACCCACATCAACTTCCAGCGGGTGCCGACCGTCGATACTTCCAACCCCTTCAGCGCCAAGGTGATACCCAGCCTGGACGAGAGTATGCTGGTGATCAGGTTTCGGGGCATCAAGCAGGTGGACTTCCCCTACCTGCTGTCGATGATAGACGGCGCCTTCATGTCCAGGATGAACACCATCGTCGTGCCGGGTGGCAAGATGGGCTTCGCAATGGAACTGATCCTGCGCCCCCTGATCCAGCAACTGATCGAAACGGGCAAGATCACCTGAGCCAAGGAGCTTAACGATGCGCGCTGCACTTCTCTCATTCACGCTGGCAACCCTGCTGGGGGGTTGCAGCTCCGGCCCCGCCGCCCCCACGGTCGAAACGGGCACCATGGTGGTTCGCCCGGCGGAGCATTGGACCTACGGGGCGACACCACGCTATGCGCTGGCCGAACAATTCCAGTATGCGGGCAACAGCGCCGCGCCCTGGCTCGAGCCGGTACAGCAGGCCGTCATCCGGCAACTGGACGGCAAAGGCTGGCGCAGCGTTCCCCTGGATGAGGCCGACGTATGGGTCGCCATCGGGGTAGCTGGCAGCCAGGACATGAGCGATGGCGAGATCTTCTCCCGCCTCGGCATGACACCGGGCCTGAACGCCGCTACCAATGCCCGCAAGGGGACCCTGGCCGTCGTGCTGCTCGACGGGCATAGCCAGAAAGCGGTGTGGAGCAGCGCCATCCAGCTCGCCAGCGACGTGCCTGTCGCAGAGGAGGCCCGTGGCCAGCTTAGCCAGCAACTGGCCGTCCAGTTGCTGGGCTCGCTACCGTCAGAATGATGTCTCGTTCAACAAAAACGGCCTGCTTCACGCAGGCCGTTTTCCATGCACGCCGTGACGGCATCAGGGTCACTTCAACTCGCAGGTCAGCTGGGTCACACCGCTCTTGACCAGGGTGGCCTGCTTGTCCTGACGGGAGAAGGTAGTCACCCCGTCGGAATAGCTGGCAGTCTCTTTGGGCGACTCGATGCGCCCCAGCTTGTGATAGACACCGGCATAAGGGAACTGCACCATGTCGGCCTGGGCATCATAGGTGATGGCCAGCAACTCTTCCCCGCACTGATACTGGCTGTATTGATACTGGGTCGGCTGCGGCATGCTGCAGGCGGCCAGACCGAACAGGGGAAGCAACATCATCATTTTTTTCATCGCACTTTCCTTATGTCATGGCGTTATCGACGGGACAAACTTTAGCGGTTAACCCTCAAGAATTTGATAACTATGGGTAATTTCTACCGCTTTTTCCAACATCAGGGAAACTGAACAATATTTTTCCATGGACAGATCCACCGCACGGGCGACCTGCTTCTCCGCCAGACTCTTGCCGGTCACCACGAACTTGAGGTGGATCTGCTCAAATACCCGGGGAACGGTATCGGCGCGGGTCCCTTCCAGTTCGACATGGCAGGCAGTCACTGACTGACGGGCCTTCTCCAGAATGGAGACCACATCGATGGAGCTGCAACCGCCGACAGCCAGCAGGATCATCTCCATCGGGCTGGCACCTTCACCCGGGTTGGCGCCATCCAGGGTCACCTGATGACCGGACTCGCTCTCCCCCACAAACTTCATGCCTTCCACCCAGCTGACCTTGGCTTTCATCTCTCACTTTCCTCTCAATGACGACGGTTCTAACGCCCATAGCATACCTCAAGCCGGGGTCGAGTGGCACATGCGCCAGGATCTTGCCCGTTCCCGACGATAAAGCCCCGTTTGTGGCGACAGCAGCCTCTCCTGCGAAACGGACGACGACCCAAAGGGAAATAGATCGAAATCAACATCCGACCTCCTCTTCTTGCCTAGAATGCCCCGGACGACGCAGCAGATGGCTGCTCACCGGTGGACGGCAAAACCCCAAAGCCTTGTCAGCACAGGCAAAGGCTCTTATTCTACTGCGACCAAAGAGTAAGGAATGGCAAGCTTGGCAACTTGCCTGGACGCACAGTCCATAAAAATGACACTACAGAGGAAGTCTCATGATCATTGGCAAACCGCAAAGCGATCCCACCCTTGAGTGGTTCTTGTCGCATTGCCACATTCATAAGTATCCCGCCAAGAGCACCCTGATCCACGCCGGTGAAAAAGCGGAAACCCTCTACTACATCGTCAAGGGCACCGTCGCCGTCCTGATCAAGGATGACGAAGGCAAGGAGATGATCCTCTCCTACCTGAATCAGGGGGATTTCCTGGGCGAGATGGGGATGTTCGAAGAGAACGAGAATCCGGAGCGTTCCGCCTGGGTGCGTGCCAAAGGCGCCTGTGAAGTCGCCGAGATCTCCTACAAGAAGTTCCGCCAGCTGATCCAGGTCAACCCGGACATCCTGATGCGTCTATCCGGCCAGATGGCCAAACGCCTGCAGCACACCAGCCAGAAGGTCGGCAACCTCGCCTTCCTGGACGTGACCGGCCGGATTGCCCAGACCCTGCTGAACCTGGCCAAGCAGCCGGACGCCATGACCCACCCGGATGGCATGCAGATCAAGATCACCCGTCAGGAGATCGGCCAGATCGTCGGCTGCTCTCGCGAAACCGTCGGCCGCATCCTCAAGATGCTGGAAGAGCAAGAGCTCATCTACGCCCACGGCAAGACCATAGTGGTGTTTGGCACCCGCTGACCGGGTTCCCTGACGGCTCAGCACAGGGCCGTTGGATAAAAAAGGCTGCCACGGCAGCCTTTTCTGATCGTCTCCCCTATAATCCCGCACGCCCTTCCCCGGCCTCAACCAAGCGAGTGTGTATGCATCTTCAATGTCCCCTGTGCCGCAGCCCCCTGCATCTTCATGAAGCCTCCCGCGGGGTCTATTGCGACAACAAGCACCATTTCGATCCGGCTCCGGAAGGTTATCTGGATCTCATTCCGGGCAAGAAGGATCCCAAGGACAGCGACAGCCGGGCCCTGCTGCGCGCCAAGCGCCGCTTCCTGGAGCAGGGACACCAGCTGCCCCTGGTGGAGGCCATGACAACCCTGCTGGCGCCGCTCGGCGAGCGCGAGCTGATCCATCTCGGCTGTGGTGAGGGGTACTACTGCCGCGCCCTGGCAGAACGCCTGCCGGGCTGGCAGTTTGGCGGCATCGATCTGGCCAAGAACGCCATCTTCGCCGCCAACAAGGCGCAACCCGACGGCCATTTCGTCATCGCCGATCCGGCCAAGGCACCGCTGCTGGCCGGCTCCGCCCAGGTGCTGCTGGTCAACGATCTCAAGATCAAGACAGAGCTGCTGGTCAGCCTGCTGACGCCGGGTGGCTACCTGCTCCACCTGCAACCCGGTCCGCGCCACCAGTGGCAACTGAGAGTCAGCCTCAACCCGGTGAGCATGGAGCACCCCCTCAGCTGGCCAGCCCTGGCCGGGCTAGTCCCCGTTGAGCGGCAACGCTGCCAGTTCTCCATGACCATGGATCAGGCCCTGCGCGCCCACGTGCTGGAAACCAGTCGCCTCGGCTGGCGTGCCGGCGGTGAGCAACGTCACGCCTTCACCCACCAGGGGCCGGACGAGCTGGAGCAGGATCTGCTGTTGAGCCTGTGGCAAAAACCCCTCTGAACCCCATGAAAAAAGGCCCGTACGGGCCTTTTTTTTATTGGCGTCTCTTACTCGAGAGGACGTCCGTTGACGGTGAAGGAGAGATCCGCCTCCGGTGCCGAGATGGGCCTCTGAACCAGGGTCTGGGCGGCGCAGATCACGGCGGCGTCCAATGGCTCGCTGGCCGTGGGCACGTTGACATGGAACTTGTTCATCACGTTGGCGTTCAGGCGATGATTGGCCAGCCGGAAGTGCAGCAGGCCTTCGCGGGTCTCCACCTGCAGTTGGCAATCCCCTGTCCCGGGCCGCTCGCCGTCATCACCATAGCTGAAGCCGTAGGCACCGTGCAGGGCCGGATAGAGGTAGCTCGGCAACAGCCCGCGAGGGTCGTAATACCCCACCAGGGTGGTCACCGGCACGCCGAATGCCTGCGGCTTGCGCGGAGTCCGTGGATCCACCACAGGCCCTTCGTTCCAGCGGCTGCCGTCCGAGGTGTAGCTCTTCTTGAAGCCACGGGAAACGGTGATCTGCTGGCCATTGACGAAGAGGGTGCTGTTGTAGCTGGCAGCGTGATCCACGGTCAGGATGCGCCCCGCATTCCCGGCTGCGGCTGGCGGCGCCTGGATGTTGCGCGTCCAGTTGCCATCCCACATGGCTACCTTGACCAGATCATATTCCGTCAGCAGGGCCGCCAGCTTTGCCTCGCTCAGATCGTTGATGGGCGCGCTGATCTGCTCCAGCTGCTCCACCCTGTGCTGGTAGGGCAGCATGGTGGCGGTGGCGGCATCCCACTTGCTAAACCCGGTCGGGGAAGCGGCATCGAACACCGCCTTGCTCTCGAGGAAGCGCTGGATGATGGCGGCCGAGTTCGGGGTATAGAGGGTGAAACGGTTGAAGCCGGAAAAGGGCGAGCCACCCGCCATGGCATCAAAACCGAACGAGTGGCCCTCGAAAGGTGCCTGGCACTGGCCGTCGAGACAGGCACTCTGACCGCTGCGGCTGGCGCCGAAGTTGGGGATGAAGCGATTGCGGTCCCCATCCCAGCCCCAGCTCGAATTGACCGCCTCCGCGCTGCGGTGTACGGATCCCAGGAAGCCGCCGACATAATGACCGAGACCATAGTTGTGGCCCACCTCGTGGCTGAATTCGTTGCCAAGGGAGTTGTCGAGCGTGACGATCCCGCCCCCGCCCGAGCCGCCGTGCACCTGGACCCCGTTGGCGTACTTGCCACGGCTGTTATGAGCCGCCAACTGGGCCACCACATAGGGATGGCTGCTCTCCCCCTCGCCGGCCGTGCTGTTGATGCCGTAGTTCGCGTTGTCTATCCCGTGGGAGATCAGCTCCTTGCCGATACGCTGGCGCATGGTGCCGGTGTGCCAGCCCCCCTCGCTCGGGTCAAAGTCGGTGAGCAGGGTGCCGTTTGGCAGCATCACCTCCGGCAGCGACAGGGGGGCATACTGGCTGACGATCAGCCGGCTGGTGGGCACCGTCTGGAAATATTCCCGGTGGGCCTCGGACTCCCTGGCGAAGGCAAACTGATTGCGGGGCGTGGTCAGCATGCCGATGTCGATGGTGTGGATGAGCAGCTCGCTCGGGGCCCCAACCTGCAGATCCACCAGTTCACCGCTCTGCGTCCCCTGACTCAATTGCAGGCTCAGGCCAGGCTGGATCCAGTCGGCTGGCAGCACGGCGCTCCAGGCGTCGGTCGCATAGCGGATGCCGTTGTTCTCGAGCTCCCCGTCCCTGATCCACTGGCCATTGACGAACTTGAACTGCAACGTCTGACCACGGGAGAGCGTCACCTGACGGCCACTGTAGCGCACCGTCGAGTTGTAGCCCGCATTGGAGCTTGCACGTACCATCTTGCCCTCCAGGGCGGCCCCCTCTGGCAGATAGATATCCCTGACCCAGCGGCCATCGGCGGTCTGCACCTCCACCAGTGCATGCTGCCCCAGGCGATCGCTCAGCAGGGCTGCCGTGGTGTCATTCAGCAGGGCCAGCTCGGCGCTGCTGCTGATGATAGTGGTGGTTCCCGCTCCCGGGGTGAAGTCGACCCCCTCCTCCGGCGAGCCATCGAGATAATAGGCCGTCTTCGGCAACTGCTCAGGCGGGTTGAGGGTGAGCGCCCCGAGCGTCTGCCCGGCGTCGTCTCGCGCCGTCACCGTCATCGGCACGCCGGTCTCGGCTTTCAGCGGCCTGACCAGCAGCAGGCTCTTGCGCAAGGCAGTCAACCTGGGCTGGCTGTCCCCCTCGGCGACATGGGCCGGCAGGATCTGGCTCTGGGCAAACTGGACCTGCGCCGCCAGCGTGCCTTGCAGATCGTTGGTCGGGGCCTGGGTATTGAAGGGCAAGGAGGGGGGAACCTGGACGGCGGCCAACAGGGGGCCACTCGCCAGGGCAGCCATGATCAGGCTGGCTAACGGTGTTTTTTTCATTGTTATGGTTCTCGTTGTGATGGGCATGTCCACATGCCCTGCTGTTGGAAGCCTGAAAGACGATCGGCACATCCGTCCACTGCACGTGACAGGGGCGGCCAGGCTAGTGCCGGGGCCGCCCCAGAGACGCTTACCGACTCGGCGTCGTCCCCTCGCGCACCCCGGGATCCCCCGCTGCGATGCGGGCATTCAGGGTCTGGTGGATAGTCCGCCACTGGGATGCGAAGAAGATCCCCTCCTGACGACCGGCGGTCATGAGGTTGCTGTTGCGATAGGGATCCGTGTTACCCGTGTGCCATAGCCCCAGGTTATGGCCCAGCTCGTGGGACAGGGTCAGAGACTGACCCAGCTCGGTGGCGTTGCCTGGGCAGGCCGCGCGATAACCCGCCCGGGGGGGCGCGTCGTCCGGCCCTATCCCCATGGACGAACCGGCCCCGGAGCCGCTGCAGGCTCGCGCCGGATCCTTGTAACTGCGGATCACATAGAGGTTGGAGAAGACCTGTCCCCGGTTCGGGATCCAGCCCTCATCGAAGGGCGCCTCCCGCTCGGAGCGATCCGCCTCGTAGGATTCGCCGTCACCGTCCCGGTCCCACTCGTGCACCAGAACGCCGTTGTCGATCCAGCTGAGCTGGAGGTTGTAAGGGGCGTAGCGGCGAGTGATATCGCGCTGGATCAACACGCCATCGTCCCACAGATGGGTCTGGGTCTCCCCCGGATAGGCGATGTAGCTGTAAGAGAGGGTCACCGCCTTGGGGGCAGTGATGACGAGGCGCACGAGATCGACCCACTCGCCGTTGGCCAGGATCGCCAGGTTGGTCTCCCCGGCCTGCAGCCCGCTCAGCACCAGCCGATCTTCACCATCCCCCGGCTGGACCTGGAGTGTCGCCAGAGCCGGATCCGTGATGACATAGCTCAACGCCTGAGCTTCGGCCCCCGGTAACCTGCGGACATGGAGTACCTCCCCGCCGCCGGCGCTGCTCAACAACTTTTCTTTGAGAGGGCGGCTCAGGCCGGGGTCGAACGCCAGCCGGTTGGCAGGATCCGGCAGTACCTGGGCATGAGGATAGAGTGCCTGCTCCTGCACCCCTTCGGCGCCAAGCCAGAACTGGCCCGCCTCATTACGCTTGAAACCCTGCCTGTCGCTACCGGCCAGATAGCGCAGGGTGAACTGGTAGTCCCGATCCGCCAGCACAGGGATGGGGGCACTGGGGGTGAAGGTGGTGCCACCGCTGAACGTCAGGGGACCGTCATAGAGCACCTCGCCACTGTCAGGATCCCTCAACAGGAGTGCGAACTGACGGTTGTTGCCACCCCAGTATCCCTCCTTCACCTGGAATGTGCGAATGGACAGCCTCTCTCCCAGCAGCGGCAGGCTGTCTCCATTGATACGGAAGGGGCGGCTCAGCGCGTCGCCAACCACCATGAAGAGAGTGTCGTTGATGACGGGACCCTCATCCCAGAGCGTCCCCAGCACAAGCACCCTGGCGGGCAACTCGCGCGCTGGATCATAAATGGTCACCGGCAACGAGAAGGTGGTGGTGATGCTCCCCCACCCCTTGAAACCATCCTCCGCGGGCAGACCATCGTCCTTGACCTGGTACTGGGCCACATAGCTGCCCGGCACCTGGGTATTGACCGTGCTTTTCTGGCTGATGCGAGCCGTGAGATCGCCATCCTCGGCATCCCAGGCCGTCAGCAGGGGGGAAAAGGTCACCCCCAGTGGCAGCATCTGGGCAAAATTGTTGACCAGCCCCTCCTGGCTGTAGATCTGGGGCGCGCTGTTGTCCTTGCGAAATGCCCCCGTGGTACTGCTCTGCTGGGCCATCGCCAACGGCGCAAGCAGCACCCAGCCGAGCAGGGGAACACTCGCCCGCAACAGGGTGTGATGATTCTTCATGGGGTCTGTCCTTCATAGGGAATAAATGCTGAGGCATTCTTGTTGCGATTGCAGGGCCGTTGACCCTGTCAGTGAAAAAGGGTGAGAAGGGATGGGGCCAGGCCCCATCCCAGATGGCTTGTCAGTTACAGCTGGCCACCCCCTGATCCACCCAGACCGCGGCCTTGCCGGGTTCATCGCCCTTGGTCCAGTACTGGGCCTTCCACTTGCGCCCGTTGTGGTTGGTGAAGTCACCGGCGTTGTAGGCCACACCCGCGTTCCAGCCGAGCTGCACCGGGCTTATCAGCTTCCACTGATCCGCCGTCTGGCTTGGCTCGTTGCCCTGGGTCCAGTACTTGGCCTGCCACACCAGCTGGTTGTGGCTCACCTTGGTCTCGGCGTTGTAGACGGTGCTGGCGTTCCAGGCCGGCCAGTTGGCCGCCTCCGGATCGCTTGCCTCACAACCGCCACCGGTGCTGACCGGCTTGACGGTGAGGCGGGTAGCGGCACTGGCGTCAAGGGAACCGTCTGTGACCACCAGGGTCAGGTCATAAGCGGTGTCGCTGGTGACGCTCGGGCCCGTGACCACCAGGGTGGCACTGTCCTGGCCGGTGGCGGTAAGACCCGCTGGCAGGCTCCACTGATAGCTCAGGGTGTCACCGTTCGGATCGGATGCCGTGGCCTGGATGGTCACCTGCTTGCCGGACTCGACGCTGGCACTGGCCGGGACGCTGACCACGGGCGGCAGGTTGGGCTGCGGCGCCTTGTTGGTCACCACCACCTGATCCTTGGCGGTGAGGCCCTGATCGTCGGTGACGGTCAGCTCGAACACCAGGTTGACGTCGGCACTGACGGCGTCCAGCACCACGCGGGCCTTGGCCTGGGTGGCATCGAGCAGGCTGGCCTGGGGGCCAGAGACCTGCTTCCAGCTGTGGGTCAGCACCCCGTTTTCCGGATCATGGGAGGCGGAGCCGTTGAGAGTCACCTCGGTCGGGCCGGTGACACTCAGATCGCTGCCGGCATTGGCCAGTGGCGGCTTGTTCGCCGGCGGCAGGGTGCCCTCGCCATGGCCCAATCCCTCGTGCATAGCGTTGAGGATGTCGCCGTTGTCCGCATCTATCTCCCAGGCGAACAGGCCGCCGAGCTGGTTCGCCAGCACGTACTGCCCCTTGGCCTTGACCGAGCGATCGTTGTCGAAGCTGATGAGCTCCCCGCTGCTGGCCTTGAACACATAGGGGGCCTCGGCCACCTCGTCATAGCCCTGCTCCCAGCCAGCGCCCATGCGGTTGTTGACGATGTCGCGGTAATCCACCACGCCGTTCTCCCAGGTGCCGGTTACCGGCCCGGTGGCGGTGCCGGTGAAGGGGTTGCCAGCCTGGTAGCCGTTCACCCCGGTCCAGCCACGACCATACATGGCGGCGCCGACCACTATCTTGCCCGGCGTCACACCCTGATCCAGCAGTGCCCTGACGCCCTTGTCGGTGGTGTACTTGGTGGCCGGATCCCAGCTGGATGCAAAGAGGTTGGTCTGGTGGGCCAGGTTGTTCAGGTCGAAGGCGCCACTGAAGTCGTAGCTCATCAGGAAGATGTGGTCCATGTACTGCTGGGCCGCCTGATAATCCACCTTGGCAATCTTGTCACCGCCGGCGCTGATGGCCGAAGTGAGCTCATACTGGCGCCCAGTCTCGGCCTCCAGTTCGTCGAGCATGGCGCGCAGCTCCTGCATCAGCACCACATAGGTGGCGCCATCGCTCGGGTTGCCCAGGCTGGGGTTGGCGCCCTGGCCGCCCGGGAACTCCCAGTCGATATCCACGCCGTCGAAGAACTTCCAGGTCTGCAGGAACTCCTTGACCGAGGCGACGAAGGTGTCGCGCTTGGTCTTGTCCCCCAGGAAGTAGAAGGGATCGGAGAGGGTCCACCCCCCGACCGAGGGCAGGATCTTGAGGTCAGGACGGGCCTGCTTGAGCGCCATCAGGTTGCCGAAGTTGCCCTTGTAGGGCTCATCCCAGGCGCTGAGGTTGCCTTGAGACATCTGGATCGCCGCCCAGGGATCGTGGATGGAGACCTTGAAGTCCTCGCGACCGGCACAGGAGCGCTGCAGCGCCTCGAAGCTGCCGGAGATCTCTTTGAGGCTGTCGTTGATGCCGTTGCCACCGCAGATGGGGGTGAAGCCGTAGAGGATATGGGTCAGGTTCTGGGCCGGGATCTTGTCCACGGTGAACTTGCGACCATAGACACCCCACTCCACGTAGTAGGCCCCCACCACCTTGCCGGACTTGTTGGCGTAGGGCTTGTTGTTCTCCTTGAGGGGCGCATTGAGCGGCGCCAGGTGGCTGCCGTCGGTATCGGCGACCATCAGCTCCTTCTTGTCGGAGAGGGTGCAGCCATCGGCGTTGCACAGGGCCACCTGCATCTGGTAACGCCCCCCCTTGGTGACCTTGAAGTTTGCGGTACCCGCGGCGGAGGCCGGGCCTGACCACACCTCCTTGCCGTCGAGCAGTACCTTGGCGGTCTGTCCGACGTCACCGGACCAGAGGTTCCAGGTCACGCTGACGGGAGCGCCATCCTTGTGGACGGTCACCAGCTGGTTGTAGGCCGAAGCGGCCTGATTGACTTCAACGATGGCAAACTTGGTGGGGCCGGAGCCAATGGTGGGTTTGCCCGGGGCAGCGGCGAAGGCGGAGGTAGTGCAAAGCCCCCCGACCAGAAGCGCCAGCAGGGAAAGTTTTGGACTTAACATATTTGAACTTCCTTATTTCGTTATTGGAATTAACAACGAAAAAGGCAACGCAACCTGCCAGGTAACGCAGACAACATCGCAACCATGGCTTGGCCCATGGACGATACAACCTGTGGTGGCCCCGCTATCCTAGGTACGCAGACCCTTAGGCCGGAAGCTTTGCGTCCCGGACTTTCATCCGGTTTGCCTTTTTGCACAACTTGATTTGCGACAAAAATAATCGCCGAATGACTATAGGTGGGAGCAGGAAGGGATGCTACCTAGTAAAAATGACAGCAAACAGGACTCACTTTTCGCAATTGTTCGCGAACATGTCGGCAAGCTGGCGCCAACATCGGTGATGCTGGCGCCTGATGATCATTCATGAGCGAACCTATCAATGATTGATTGTGTGAAGCCTGTCACTGTATTGGCAACAGCAGGCTGTTCATCAATGCCCGCAGCTTGAGCGGCTTGACCGGTTTGCTGACGTAGCCAAAGCCGTGATCGCGGATCTGCGTCTGCAGCTCGCTCTTGCGATCCGCGCTGATGATGATGCCGCCGATGCCATTGCCGTGGGCCAGCCGGATCATGTGCAGCGCCTGCAGTCCCGTCTTGCCATCGTCCAGGTGATAATCCGACAGCACCAGTTGCGGCAGGAAGCCGTCGCCGATGAGGGATAGCGCCTGCTCCTGGTTCTGGGCGCAGCGCACCTCGCAACCCCAGCGCCCCAGCAGGGAGGCCATGGCGATGAGGATCTCCTCCTCGTTGTCGATGCAGAGCACACGGATCCCCTCCAGCTGGCTGTCCCGCACCACGGGGGCCGCCACCTGGCTCGGCATCACGGGCCGGGTCGCGAGGTTGAGGGTGATGGCAAACACCGATCCCGCCCCCGGCCAGCTGCGCAGGGAGAGCTGGTGGCCCAGCACCTGGGAGATGCCGCGGGCGATGGCGAGCCCGAGGCCGAGCCCCTGCTCCCTCGCGGTGCGGGAGTGATCGAGGCGGGAGAATTCGTCAAAGATAGCCTCCTGCTTGTCCAGCGGGATGCCGGGGCCGTTGTCCCACACCTCGATGCGTACCTTGTCCCCCAGTCGACGGCAACCGAGCAGCACCCGACCACCGGGGTTGTAGCGAAACGCATTGGTGAGGAAGTTCTGCAGCACCCTCCGCAGCAGGCGCACGTCGCTGTAGACGGCGAGGCGGCTCTCCACCACGGAGAACTGGATCCCCCCCGCCTGGGCCAGCACCCCAAACTCGGCCTTGAGGTTGTCGAACATGTCGCGCAGGGCGAAATCGAGCTTCTTCGCCTTGAACTTGCCCGCCTCCAACCGTGAGATATCCAGCAGATCCGTGATGAGATCTTCGGTCGCCCCCAGGGCATCGTCGATGTGGCGGGCAATGCGGGCCGGCTCGTCTTCCGGCGGCAGCATCTCCAGCAGGGAGGAGGTAAACAGCTTAGCCGCGTTCAGCGGCTGGGTCAGATCGTGGCTCACCGCCGCCAGGAAACGGCTCTTGGAGTGGTTCGCCCGCTCCACCTGCTGGTTCACCAGCAGCAGTTGGCGGTTGAGCTCGGAGAGTTCATGGGTACGCTCGGCCACCCTGGCTTCCAGGTGCTCGTTCGCTTCGCGCAGCACCCGCTCCGCCGCCCGGAAGGGGGTGATGTCGGTGAAGGTCATCACGAAGCCCCCCGCCGGCATGGGATTGCCCTGCATCTCGATCACCCGGCCATCCGGCCGCTCCCGCGCCGAGACATGGGGGCTACCCCGCTTCATGAAGGCAACCCGCCGCGCCACCTGGGCCTCGATGTCTCCCGGGCCGCACAGCCCCTGCTGCGCGTTGTAGCGGATGATCTCCTCGATGGCGCGCCCCACCTGGATGAGCCCGTGCGGATAGTGGAACAGCTCGATGTAGCGCCGGTTCCAGGCCACCAGCCTGAGTTCCCGGTCCACCACCGAGATCCCCTGCCCCATGTGCTCTATGGCCCCCTGCAGCAGGCCACGGTTGAAGCGAAACACGTCGGAGGCCTCGTCCACTATGGTGGCGATCTCCTCGAGCTGCATGTTGCGCCCCTGCAGGGCAGAGGCCAGCACCAACCGGGCGGACGAAGTGCCAAACACCCCGGCCAGCAGCCGCTCGGTGTGGGCGATCAGATCGGCCGACGCCTGCATCTGGGGTGCCAGGGTGCCGCCCCGCTCGCCCGCGAAGCGGCCGAAGGCGCGCTTGACCCGGCTCGAGCCGACGAAGCGGGCCGCCAGCATCTCCAGCTCCTTGACCGAGACCCGCGCCTGATAGAGCGCCGTGGTATCGCGGCTCGGCTTGCCGACGAAGTTGGCGGCCTGCAACCGCTCGCTCACCGCCGCCCGCGATAGCAGCGAACCCGCCACGTAACCTGCGAGGTTGAGCGAGAGGCTCAGGAAGATGCACCAGGCCCCCAGGCTCAGATCGCGAAAGGCGGGCCAGTCCGGCGGCGCCAGCAGCGCCTCCAGGGGCGAGCCCGCCAGCAGGCCGCTCTCGGCCAGCAGGGTCACGAACCAGAGGCTGACCCCGAGGGAGAGCCCGAGGTAGACCCCCTTGCGATTGCCGTGCCGCCAGTAGAGGCCGAGCAGCAGGGCCGGGGCGAACTGGGCCACGGCGCCGAACGACAGGTAGCCGATGCGCGACAGGCTGGTGAGATCCCCGAGCCAGAGATAGAGCACCCAGGCCGCCAGCAGGATCAGCAGTATGGCGCCCCGGCGCACCTGCAGCAGCAGCCGCATCAGCCGTTCATCCCGCCCCTGCTGCCAGAAGCGGCGCAGCAGCACCGGCAGCACCAGATCGTTGCTGACCATGATGGCCAGAGCGATGGTGCAGACGATCACCATGCCGGTGGCCGCCGAGGTGCCGCCGAGAAACG
>ERZ724515.370-NODE-370-length-17304-cov-6.995710_pt1 | contig 17304 bp, 9 predicted proteins | sample MGYA00376048_ERZ724515 | MGnify/ENA primary metagenome ERZ724515 (study PRJEB28724, sample SAMN07190885) | wastewater metagenome | isolation source: influent of sewage treatment plant in Hong Hong | place: Hong Kong | collected 2016-03-17 ... | reverse complement strand
ACCATGATTTTCAGTCAGTTCATTGCAGGCTTGTATTGCCGAGGCATTATCCTGAAGCCATTCAGCTCTTTTCCGTTCATTTACCTCTTCAATCAGAGCTTTCTCTAAAGTCGCTGACAGATTGATGTTTAGACGTTTAGCTTCAGCCAGTAAGTCACTATTCAAACTTAAATTTGTTGGTTTTACTCGACAATCAAAATAATGACGGTCATGTATATTCTTATCTACACGCACCGTCATCATTGAGTTTTATTGTTGTCGTGTTGTGCCGGTTGTTGCTGCTCGCATGATGTTATCGGTCTGGCATGATATGAAAGCGGTCGTCTTTATGATGTTCCTAATAACCCTTTGATCACTTCAACATCTAATCCGGTGACTTCAGCTTGTTCACTGAGTAAACCATCCGCAAGCGCACGTTTTTCCGCATGTAAGGCGACAATCTTTTCTTCAACCGTATGCTCGCAAACTAACCGATAGACAGTCACAGGCTGGGTTTGCCCCATGCGATGCGCACGATCACTGGCTTGATCTTCCACCGCCGGATTCCACCATGGATCAAGATGAATGACGGTGTCCGCCTGTGTCAGGTTAAGCCCCGTTCCACCGGCTTTCAGGCTGATCAGAAACAGTGGAATATTCTCTTGCTGGAATCGTGAGACAGCGCTTTGACGTTGTTTACTGCTACAACTGCCATCGAGATAACAGTGATCCAGTTTGGCTATTTCCAGACGCTGGCGCAGCAGAGTCAGCAAGTCGACAAACTGACTAAACACCAGAATGCGATGATTGTTCTCAATGGCTTCAGTGATCAATTCCATCGCGGCATCGAGCTTGCTTTGGCTCTTCTTCCAGTCATTCATCAATAAAGCCGGTGAGCAACAAACTCGACGTAATCGGGTCAGGCTTGCGAGGAGTTTGATCAGCGCATGACCTTCACCACTTTGCATCTCCTGAATGGCTTCGAGACGGGTTGCTTCGTAGAGCGCTCGTTCCTCATCGGACAAACTGACATGATGCACGATCTCGGTTTTTTCAGGTAATTCAGTCAACACTTGTTGTTTTAAGCGCCGTAACACGAAGGGGCTTATCACACCGCGTAGCTGCGCCAGATGTTTTGGATCGCGCGCTGCTTTGCCAAACCGTTGCTTAAACTGCGTCTGATTGCCCAACAAGCCGGGGTTGATGAAGTTGAATAGGCTCCAGAGTTCGCCAAGATGGTTTTCGACGGGCGTACCACTCAGTGCAAGCCGGAAATCAGCATTTAGAGTAAACAATACTTTAGCACGCTGGGTTGCAGCATTTTTTATTTGTTGAGATTCATCGGCGACGACGCTTGCCCAATGTTGTGCTTGTAACGGCTCGTTTAGATTGCCTAATAATCCGTAGTTCACTAACACTACATCGCCAGATTTAAGGTCTTGCAGAGCCGTTTGCCGGTCATGATGCTGATCGAGCGCGATCATATTCAGCTCCGGCGCAAAACGAGCGGCTTCCTGCTGCCAGTTGAGTACGAGTGATTTCGGCACAATGACGAGGGCAGGCCCGAGAGAATGACGTTGCCGTAGCAGCGTCAAGGCCTGCAGCGTTTTGCCAAGCCCCATATCATCGGCAAGACAAGCCCCAAAACCATGCTGCGCGAGTGTCGCCAACCAGTTCGCGCCTTCTTTCTGATAATCGCGTAATGGCGATAGCAACGAATCGGGCATGGTCACGACTTGTTGCCACTCATTTTTTAGCTTGCGCCATTCATCATCACCCTGCGTGGAGATGCTCTCCAGCAAGCGGGTCAGCGGGTAGGCCAGTTGGCTGCTGATTTTTTGTTCTTCATCCAGCAAGGCCGCCAGTGTCGCGAGTCGGGTCGCTAGTTTGTCAGTTAACAGCAGACTGGTTTTATCATCGAGCACGACCGTTTTTTCACCCGGTTTCAGCTGGCGTAATAACATCCGCAAATTGACCAGTTGTTGTTTATCAACCTGCAATTCACCTTCGACCTGAAACCAGTTCTGGTCACGAGAGATCCGCAATGACAGTGCATCATCATCCAGTGTTGAGACGCGGCGGCTTTGTTCATGCCAGCTGACATGCAGTTGATGTTGTTCGATGATGGCTGGTAATTGCTGCATAAAATCGAGCAGGGCTTGTCCTTCGAACTGCCACTCCTTACTACGACCATCGAGTTTTAACCAAGAACGGATCTGTTTTGCATCCTGTTTTTCGGTAGGTAAATCCCGTTTCCAGAAGTGATTTTCCTGTTGCCAGTCACGGAGAAGCGATACCCCCATGCCAAGCGGCAAGGCAGGCAGCGCACTCTGTTCATCTTCCGTAACCAGTTGTACGCGCAGGTTATTATCCTGCCAGTTCATCCGTAAACTGGATGTTCCTGGCCATTGAGTGAGCTTCGCATTCCCGGTTAATTCAGGAACATCACTGTGCCAGACGAGATGAGGGATCTGATCGAGTGTCTGCTGCAACGGTGCAAACGCTTCAGGTGGAAGCTTCGGCGTTTTTTTCAACGGTTCTAACAGTGGGATCAGCTTTGGTGACATGGTCACAACTTGCCAGAGATCACTGGCTAATTGATAGATTTTATAGCCTTCCGTCTCCGGTTCCGGTGTCAGCTGACAGGTAATGCCTTGTTCCGTTTTGCTAATTTCCAGCAGTGGTGAAATGAGCTGCAATTGCAGCGGTTCTCCCGCTTCATTGAACAGGCGAGGGTGCCGAGATAGAACCTCCAGGACTTCTATTGGCAACGAATAATGATATTCAGGCAGATAATAGAGAATTTCCTGATCGAATTTGTCTAACACAGAATCATCTAAGCGGTGAATATGCCAGTGATCGATGCTCCGTCCTTGTGTCCAGCCCCCTTTTGCGCTCATTTTCTGAACTTTACATTCCAGCCGTTCCAGATCCGGTTTTAAAATCCAGATCACCCGTTCCTGCTGCTGAGAAGGAACTGCCTGATTGAGCGCTTTCAGCCAGTTTTCCCATGCCGGTGGTGGCACGATCTGATCAAAAATTGGAAAGCCAACCGGAAGATCCAGCAAATGCCGTAGCATCGACAAACTCAGTTCCATCAACAGATGCTCCGGTGCTTGCGCCAGAAATGCTTTGCTGTTGAAACTTTTTATTAAGTCAAATACATGCGCATCTTTATCCTGACGTGCGATACCGCCCAGACAGCACCAGAGGTATCCCCATGGTTGTACATGTTCATCCGGATATTCCAGTTGCGGTTTTAATGTTTCATTGACGGCGGTGTAATACATGCCATTCATTAACGTCGTGATATCAGCGACTAATCCCGGATGCGCATTACTCAGCCAGCGAACGATTTGTTTCGTTTTCGCTTCGGCAGCATTGTGATCAGCCAGAATATAGAGCCCCAACCAAATCAACGGCAATATTCCGGGTGGAAAGCCCTTTTTCTTTGTACGCCGTTGCCAGCTTTTTAAGGTTTCATCGAGTTGTGTGGTGATGGCACTATGACTTGATGGCGTATGTAGCAACAGTGCAAATTCATACCATGCCCATTCGCAAATCTCATTTTTATCGTTGAGTAACAAGTCTTGTTCCCAACGTGCATATTCAATTCTGTTTTTGAGTTCAGATGAAATTGATGGTGTTGATAGCAGCTGATCCCACTGAATGAGCACTTTCCCTGAGAGTTGTTCTTCTGCACTCCATGACGAGACCATCAAAGCTTGCCATGGCTCAGAGACATAAGGAAACAGCGGCAGCGCATAAGGTGAATTCATAAATGGTGTGAGCGTATGGCTCGGAGAATAATTTGGTAAGGTTGCATCTTTACCATGAGAGATGGACTCACCAATGATAGGCAGAATATTAAATGCGCCGATTCTGCCAGCCAGAAACCAATTCGGTGACGGAAATTGATGCACCAAACATCCTGTAACTAATACCCAAAAACCATTCGTTTCCAATTGCAGTGCCGTGGTTGATTTATTCCGGCGGATCAATTTTGCCTCGACCAGCTCTGTGACGCATTGTGAAATAATGCTGCTGGTCAGTACGTTGTCTTTCTTTTTGAGCTCCGTTTCCAGAAATTTCGGTTTGGTGGAGGTCATCAATAATTGACTGAGGATCGCATGATGGATTTGGTTGTATTGCATGATGAATCAAGCTGATGAATGAATTGGCGGGCTAAATCTTGTCATAAGACGGAGTCAAAGTGTGAATAATATTAAAGCGTTGAACGGTTCTGGCGGGTGTTGTGATTTCAATATCCACGTAGTTAGCGGTCAGTTCCAAGTATTGTCCTGTGAGGTAAGCGACTCGTGTTCATGTATACTTGGATTTAGCGAATTGTTCAAATACTTGCAGATGACATATAAGCAGTGGAGAGCATATTCATCGGTAGAGGTAGGGAAATGGATCAAAATAAAATCCTCCATGCTTTATTGGATGTTTTCGGTAACAAACTTGAAGTGAGTTATTTATTCGGCTCTCATGCGGCCGGAAGAGCTACGGATGGTAGTGATCTGGATCTGGCTGTCCTAACCAATGAACCCATGACTCGCGAAGAAGTGTGGCAAATCGCACAAAAACTGGCGATTCAACTGGGAACGGAAGTCGATCTAATCGATCTCATGGATTGTAATACTGTACTGAGCATGCAGATCATTGAAGAAGGTAAATTGTTGTTCGATCCGCATCATAAAGCACCGTTTTTTGAGACGAATATTTATCGCATGTATCAGGATCTACAGCTGAGTAGGCATGATAACTTGGCTGCGTTCAAACAAAGATGGGTAGACTGAAAGAGAGTTATTTTCTATGGATGATGTCATCGTCAATAAAGTATCGGTCATTGAGCGTTGTTTGAAACGGATCAGAGAGGAATATCAAGGTGATGCTGAAGAGTTTAAACGTAATTTCACCAAACAAGATTCGGTGATCTTAAATCTGCAGCGTTTATGCGAAGCTGCGATTGATATTGCGAACCGTTGCTTAAAATTGGCTCAAGGCCCAATTCCTCAAAGTAGTCGTGATTCATTTGCGCAGTTGGAGCGGATGGGATTATTAAAACCAGAATTAGCGTTGTCTATGCAAAAAATGGTCGGTTTGCGCAACATCGCTGTACATGATTACCAAAATTTGAATCTAGACATCGTTATTTCAGTTCTAGAAAAACATGTTGATGATTTTAGAGCATTTGCTTCTGCCATGATGTCTATCAATAGGTAACGCCAACAAATCTATCTGACGGGCATTCGGTTTCAATATCAACAATATCCTCCTGACGGGCCTTGCCGCAACTGACTTAACAGCCCGCCACTTGCTTATGACTTGGTGGAGGTATTGAGAGTAAACACAGGACACCTACATGCCATTAACGCCTATCATTGAGCTCGATGAACTGTTCAGCCAAGCAGGGCAGGCCACTTACCAAAAAGGTGTTCTGTTATTTAAAACAAAAAAAGTCAGTCATCTTCAACGACAAGGCAATGTTGTGACTGCCACTGTTAAAGGCTCTGAATTTTATCAAGTCAAAATAATCCTGAAGCCGGAATTGCGTTGTGAATGCAGTTGCCCAGCAGCCGAGTATATGGATGTGTGTAAACATGCCGTTGCGGTTGGGATCAGCTTATTTAGCTCACAAAACAATGATGAGACACCAGCAGAAAAAGAAAATAGTGATGAACAACGCTTGCTTCGTTATTTCAATGAAAGAAGTAAAGAAGAGTTAATTACCTTTTTCATGCAACAACTCGAACGAGATGAAACGCTGCGGAATCAATGGCTGATGAAAGCTACGCTGGCGCAGAAAAATACATCGCTGGCAGAGTTAAAAAAACTGGTCGCAAAAGCACTGCCAGAAGATGCGTTGTATAGCTGGCAAGAGGTGAAGCATTACTTCCAGTTGGCAGAACCACTAGTCGATAATTTGTGGCAGGCGATGGTGCAACTGTCAGTGGAAGAACAATGGCGGTTAACGCTCCATATTTTAAAACGACTGAATGATGTGGTGGCACAGATTGATGACTCAGGTGGCTTTCGTTTTGAAATTGAAGGACAAATTTATCTGAATATGGCTGAGCTATTTGAGCAGTTGAGTTGGTCAACTGAAGAGAAAGCAAAGTGGCTGTTTGACCATATAGATCAGCGAAAATACGACATTTTCCCTGATGTGTTGGAGCATTTTAAAATTCACGGTGAAGTAGAAACATGCTTATTGCTACGATGTCGTCAGGCATTAGAAAGAATCGAAAAGAGCAGCCTTTCAGATAATGATCGCAGACGGCGAATACGGGTTTATGCCGAGTCGTTGCTGACGGCTGCCCGAGCCAATGGTAACTGGCGCGAAGAAGAGAGTTTACTGGCCATGCAGGCAACAAGTAGCCGGGATTATCTGTCGTTGGCGCAATTGTGTCTGGATCACCATGAAGAATTAGACGCTGAAGATTGGTTGCGCAAAGCAAAGAAAAGTGCGACCGAATATGAGTTGCATGAATGCACCCGACAAGAGATCCGCATCCGTATTGCACTGGGTGAGAATGCACAAGCATGGCGCTTAGGATGGATGTTATTTGAAGAAACTCATACCTTCCGTGACTATCAAGAGTTACTAACGTTACATGACGAGTTAGGAAAACCAGAGCCTGATTTATTAAGGAAAGTGGAACAGGTTTTCGCGAACCCTCAAAATCAATGGCAATCCGATGCGCAAATTGAGTTTTATCTCAGCACAAACCAATTAATCAAAGCCAAACAATGTGCAGCAACAGGAAAGATCACTGATTCATTACTATTACGACTGGCAGAAGTACTTATTGCGAATGAACCTGCAGAATCGTTGTCGCTATATGTGCGTGTGATCCGAAAAAAACTGGAATATTCCGATAATCGAGTTTATGACGAGGTCATCAAATTATTGCAACGTTTGCAAAAACAATTAAAGACTCACAATCATTCGCTGGAGGCATTTGCTGGTGCTGTATCTGAGCTGGCAAAAGAGTTTCGTCGGAAACGTAATTTACTGGCGTTGTTTAACCAGCATTTTCCACAGTATCTGTAAGCCGGGAGTCAATTGATTGTCTTATCAACCACGGTTTCAATTTACTCATACTATGATGCTGTAACGGACAGCTCCAATATCAAAAAGAGATGTGGACTCGGTATGATCAATGAGCAGATCTAAATCAGGGCTGATAAGCCTGACTTTTAACGCTAGGTTATTATAATCATCCGTCGTAAACCTAGCAGAAAATTAATCACTAATGTACAATTTATTACAGTATTAACCAGTACATTAAAAGCATCATGCAAAAGTTCTATAATCGAGAAGACCACTTATCAAAACTTCTGTCATTATCCAGCAATCTATCAACGACCAAAGGTCGCTTGAGTGTGGTGGTCGGTAGACGAAGAGTAGGAAAAACCCGATTACTCAACGAAGCCTTTTCAAAACAGGAAGGTCAATACCTGTATCTGTTTATCAGCCGCAAATCTGAAGCTGCATTGGTTGATGAATTCAAATCGGTGCTTGCAGATGTTCTTGGTACAAAGTTTTTTCAACCTCAGTCATTAAGGGATATTTTTGAGTACCTTTTTGATTATGCGAAACAGACACCGTTAACGCTTGTTGTTGATGAATTCCAGGATATTGAAAAAATAAACAATAGCTTATTCTCTGATCTTCAAAATCTATGGGATAGCTATAAAGATATATCTATGGTTCATTTTGTCTGTTGTGGCTCACTTTACAACTTAATGACCAGAATATTTAAGGGTCAAAAACAGCCTTTGCTAAATCGAGATGATCACTTTTTTAAAATCCAACCATTGGCTCCGAGCTATATCAAACAGATGATGCAGGATAACAACTGCTATCGTGCAGACGATCTACTGTTGTGGTGGTGTTTATCTGGTGGAATTCCCAAATATTTAGAATGGTTAAATGATTCTCGCGAAAACGTATTTGATGCATTAATTTCAGCATCTTCGCCTTTAATGAAAGAGGGGACACATCGATTAGTCGAGGATTTTGGGTCGGCACACCGGGCATTCTTTGATGTTCTTGGTGCGATTGCGATGGGGCATACAACCAGAGCCAGGATTGAGACCTATCTTGATACCGGTGTTGGCCCTGTATTAGAAAAACTGGAAACAGATTTCGATATCATTCGAAAAATGCGCCCGATCACATCCAAAGAGACTTCTCGTGATGTTCGGTATGAGATGCTAGATCCTTTTCTCAATTTCTGGTTTCGCTTCATTTATGCGAATCGTAGTGCAGTTGAAATGGAAAACTATGAATACATTAGAAAGGTCATTCTTCGCGACTTCAGTACGTTCTCAGGGAAAGAACTAGAAACGCTCTTTGAGTCTATCTTGATTGAATCTAAGCAATTTAATCGAATTGGCGGATATTGGGACAGCAAGGGCGAGAATGAAATCGACATTGTCGCGATTGACGATTTGGGAAAACGAATTTTGATTGCGGAAGTAAAACGACAATCTAAAAAATTTAATCCAAATCAGTTGTTGCTGAAATCAACGCATTTACTGACTAAGCTGAACTTAAAAGATTACGCCATCGACCAACGTTGTTTTTCTCTGGATAATTTAGACGACATCATGGCTGAGTTTTCTTAAAAACAGTTAATACTTTGTTGGTCGATGATAGAGCTCATGTTCAGTCTGAAGTCCCAATATATCTGTACGATTTGATCTTCCATCAAAACAATCATTTACGGTAGTCTTAGATTTACTATTCGATCAGCAAAATAAAAAGTGAACAATTCAACAATCTCTTCCTATTCTGAACGTGCAGCTGAATAATCTAACCAATATGAACGCGTTGATTTTGAATCAGTACACAAAGATTGGCTGCGGTTTAGATTAAAAACATAATCCGTGTCAGGCGTGTGAAGTAAGTTTGAAATCACAGATAACATTTAAATGATTTATAAAACATATAGATATGTTGTATCGTTGCGATCTTGTTCAAAATTTTCGATGATAGCATTTTCTTTTTTAAACATGATTCTGTAGAAAATAAGCACATAACTTAAGTTTCCATTTTTCCTGGAAATTAACTGGGTGTGCAAAATGAGTCTTTCATCGTTCGGTCAAAGTTTGTTGTCAAAAGGCGAGTTTTTGAATGCGGACGTCATGCTGTTAGAGCTTGATGATGCATGTCGAAAATTACTTGATCGGTCATCTTATATAGCGAGTCTGAGTGGTATACCCATCTCTGATACGGAACAGGATTTTGGTGCTATTTTGATAGATGCTGTTCAGCAACCAATCATGGGGTATAAGAAAAATGGTGATGAAAAAATTAAGGTTCTGAGTGGAATTTTTACGTACCATCGTATTCTTCAATATGTATCTACATTATCTTCACAGTCCCACGTTAGTTCGAATAAAACCGTAGATAAATTATCTGAATATAAAACATTCATGATCCCGGTATTTGTTTTAGATAAACCGCCAACCCGAGAAATCAGAGAGCTATTACTGCTGAATGAATTAACCCGGAATTTGTTAAAACAGTGTTTCCTGAGTTCATCATCTCAATTAGCAGATCATTTATACGCTTGGTTTGATTGTCCTGCTGGTCAATCTTTATTTCAACAAGAAAAATGGTTACAACTATTTCCATCAATTCAATTGAAAGAAGACTTATGTAAATGGTTAGGCATAAGTTCAAAAACGTTTGTTCCTTCAAATCATCGTAGGAATAACCATGAGTGACAATGTCGTCTTTTCTGTTCTGAGTAATCACTTTTTCAATTATACAAAGAGATATCAGCCTGATATTGAATTATTTGAAATTGAAGATTTTCTAATTGAATGGTTGTCACGCATTCAAGCTCCAATGAATGCTCGAGGTATCAGCATCGTACTGGGGAATATACGTGAATACACGCAGGATGCAGAATTTAAAAAAAAGCTGCAGGATATATTTAAGTTACCGAACTGGTTCTTACCTGCCTTAGAATTTGAGCTATCTGGCGAAAGCAAACTGATAAGAGACGATATTTCAAATAAGCATATGGCCGATGGATGGTGTGAACATCATCCTTTTTATGCGTGGCTGTTTAGTGCGATGTATTATGCGAGAGACAATAAAGCTCAAACATTACAGATTTCATTCATTGAGCAATACTATAACCAATTAACAGTCTTGCAGGATACTGCTTATAGCACGTCAACTAAGAGTCGTGAGCAGGAAATTTGTAGCGCAACACGTCTGTTGTTTGATCGTAAAAATAAAGACATGGCGCTATTGATAAATTCAATAGATCGCGTGTTGATAAAAAACTCCCCATTATTAGCACAAAAAATAACGATATATTGTAAAAGTGACGACTCGAAGATTGAACCCAAAAATATAGGCTATCTTCGAAGTGTCACTCATTTTTTGTTGGAAGATTGGCCTCTAGCAAGACAACATCATTTTCAGACACAAGTTCAGCGTCGTTATTCCAAACGTTATAATAAAACTGTTCGTTCATCGATTCAGGGAAATGATGAAACTTTGTTAGAGCTTTTGCCTGCAATCGCAGGGGAAATAACTCAAGATGGATTAGAACCAGATGATTTGTTTTCCCAACAGCATTTTGTTGTAGAGGATGCTGATTGCGAAAAGAGCAGGGATAAACGGGAAACGACAGATCCGAGGCGGGTATTTGATTTTCGTTTACAAAAACGCAAAGCTGTCAATATCACTGCAAAAGTACGTCGGGGGCAAAATGTCAGTTTACAAAATACGGAATTGTTGAAAAGTGCAGAATTAGCAAATTTCATTCATTTTTTACGGAAAATAGAAAACCGAAAAGATCCTGCAGAACATCATTTTGTTTTGAGTTGTTGGCTTATGTTGTTAATCGGCAAGACATATGATGAATTGCTTAATTTATTTGTATTTGACTCACTTCAGGATATCACCCAAGGGCTTTACGTCGATCGTCAAGGAGATGGTTGGTGGTGTTTCCCAGTTGAGTATTCTGCTAAACCACGATTTGAAGACGAAAATAAAGGGCTAATTCCAACACAAGGTTATGTTTTTACGCCTTGTCCAAGTTTTTTATTACCTTTGTGTAAACGTGATTATGCCAGCGGTTGTCGGCAATTATTAAATCCAAATATCACAACAGAAATGTTTCAGCAACGCCTCAGGTCATACTCTGATAAATGTAAAGCGGGTGGGCGAGTCACACATGAAAAGTTGACGAATTTTATGCAACGTTTTTGTTTTGCCTCCGGTTGCATCGATCCTGTCGTGTTGGATTTCAGTTATCGATTGGCCTTAACGCAAACTCGAGTGACTCGAAGTTACGCTTCTCTTGCTGACGATGTTCGTCAAGATGCGCTTTATCGAATGTGGAAAATGATCCGGCGGGATATTGCAACGGCAGATCCCGATTTATTATTACCCGAGTTTTTTGAGTCTAGACCATGGGAGAATATACAGTCGGTTGGATCTACCTTTACTCCGTCTAATAAAACGTGTTGCGAGCTAACGGCATCATTGGTTCATCGAATAGAAAACAGTGCGCCCTCTAGAGTGTATTCATTTGATGAAATTATCCGGTATCACAATAGCTATGTGCTTTTTACAGCCTATCTACTGATGTTCGCGACAGGGTATAGAGCTGTAAACAATCCACTCCCATCTTTGTCACTACATCTGAAAAGATATCGTCTATTGGCGATTAGCGATAAAGATGATGAAGATTTCACTCATGCCCGGTTGGTGTGCGTTCCTCAAGTACTCGCAGAGCAACTTTGTAACTATGAAGAACACTTAAGGCGATTGGCCGAATTAATTCGTTATCGCAAACCTGAATTGGCGTTAATCATTGATCGTCTGCTCTGGCAGGATGAACGACTATTAACGGTACCACCAACACAAGCTGCTGAATGGTATAAGACAGTTAAAAATTCGAGAAAAATACTTGGTCCCCTTTTCTTGTTTAAACAACAAAATGATCAATGGAATCCGATCAATATTGCGCCGAAAGACCTCCTTCGTGAACAGCCGGAAAATCTTCAACTCCCTGCAAATGCAGGTCGACACTGGATAAAATCAGAACTTATCAAACGGCAAGTTGAACCGGAATGGATAGATTGGCAAATGGGGCATTGGATGACTGGACAGGCACCACTAGCCTATTACTCGGCATTCAACCATGTTGAAGTAAGTTTTCAAATGGGATTAATTCTGGATGAAATGCTAAGAGAGGTAGGATGGAAAAGTTTAACGTCCAAACTTATATCTACTTTCTAAAAAGTGAGTACAAAGAGTTATTAGCCGAACATTGTCTGGAACAGCTTTCTAAGCATCCGCGAGTTGCTGATGTAAAGATCGAATATGAAAAAGTCGTCAAATCTATGACCGACTTAGCGACATTTAATAAATCTCGTGAACGATTTGAACAAGATTATTTACGGCGAGTGATAGGAAAATTTAGTACTGATGTCGAGATTCAGTCACTTGATTTATTGATTCTAGAACTGATTTTGTTGTACGCGTTGAATGAACACCAAATCGAGTCCGCTAAAGTACCTGCGATCATCAAATTACACAGGGACAAACCTTTTATTCGACCTGATGCTTTAGTTCGGATCAACGCTGCTGCTAAATTGCTGGAAATATTGGAAAGAGAACAGTTTCGTCCGACAACTTCAGATAATCCAGCTGTCATTGTCGGGCGACTTGTTTTACATCTGTTTTTTATTGAAAACGTTGTTAGCCTGCAACAAGCGTTACAGATGATACAACTAGCACCAAAATTGAAATATATCGATGGGCTTGTTTGTATTGAACTGAATGAAGCAGATATTGAATGTCGTTATGTATTATCTGAGCCTGGTGCTATTTGGTGGTTGCATTGGCTATCCGTTAAAAATAAATATTCATTAAATTCACGAAAAAAAGTTTCCTATTATATCGCTGCATATTTACGGATTGTGGATGATTGGGAATATTCATCAGTTTCATTACCCACCCTGAAATTGCTCCGTAAAACAGATTTATCATTGCGGATCAGCCCGATCAATTATGGATATGTGACAAACTTTTTTAAGAGTGCATCTTTAAATCAGACTGCGTTTTTAAGAATACTGACTGATAAAAAAGTTCCACAAGATACGGAACGACCAGACATTAGTCGTGTGATGACCGTGCGTGAAAAGCGTAATTGGAAAAAGCAAACATTGCTTGATCGTTATGCTGCGGTTGATGCCCAGGAATCTGAATTAAAAAGAATGCTAGCACTGTTGAAGCCAAACGATAGTCGGCATAGGAGTGGTCGTTTAGACGTAAGCAGAAATGAGTTGATTCATATTTTTACAGAATGGCTGTCCAAGAATAGGGATACTTTTTCACCTTATCTCTGGTTACTGATGGCATGGGCTAAATCATTACTGACAGATGGGCAAGTGAAAAAAAATCTTGATCCTAGCACCATCATTGATTACGTGATGACGATAGGTCCTGCATTCTTAGTCATTTTTTGTCAGTACCGGATTGATGAGCTTGACCCAGACGACTGGATTGATCTTTTAAATGAACTAGGTGAATCAATTAATTCATCACAGCGGAAGGGATTTGTTATTTATTTAGCTTCATATCTACGCGATTCAGAATTAGTGCCTGATCTAGCTGTTGGTGAGCTGGAAGTCGCAGTCAATTATGGACAGGTCGATGCTAATGTTATCTCTCCGAATCATATAGATATGATGATTCAGTACCTGATGAAGCAAGATGGGGCTGTGTATCGGGATGCGATCTTATTGCTCTGTTTGAGTTATTTCAGTGGATTAAGACGCAATGAAGCTACTTATTTGCAGCTAGCCGATTTTACATTCAATCAGACACAATCTGGCCCCATAGACATGTATGTCAGACCGAGTGTGAAACGCGGTTTAAAATCAAGAGCGGGTAGACGTGTTTTACCGTTGGACGTTTTATGGCCAAAAGAACACCTCGCATTACTTTGCAATAAAGTGGTCTATAGACGTGGACAAACATATACACCTACCGCACCGTTATTTGAAGATAAAGGCCAATGTGAGAAAGCACATTTATTGATCACTGATCTGATGCATCATGTCACAGGCGATCAACGTCTTCGGGTGCATCATCTCCGGCATAGCTTTGCAAACTGGCAATGGTTTCGACTCAATCCTGGAGCATTGTCTCTGGCCAGACAGCAATTGACCTTATTCAATCATCCACTCTTTTCTGCCGAACAAGTTCGGCAATTTCATATTCGGTTAGGGCTAAAAGTAGCCAGTAGAAAAAGCATGTATGTCCTATGCCACTTATTAGGTCATGGTGATCCGAAAATGACGATCGGTAGTTATCTGCATTTCAGGGACCTAGCTGGCTATTTATTATTAAATGCTGAATCACGTATCAAGGATAAACAGTTAACCCAAACATTGGGGAGAACGAAAGTACAGAATAGGAAAGATTGTGCTGATAATTTGGCACTAAGACTATCATTTGAAACTCGGCAACAGGAAAAGATAATAGCACCGGTACCGTATGGAAATAGTTTATATGCTATCCGGTCAACTTTGAGTGACTATGAAACAAAAATAAAAATTCAATCGGATAAAGACCAATGCAATTTATTGCAGTGGGCCAGCATATTGATGGCATGTCGAAAATTAACCCCCGAACAAATTGCAGAAAATGAAGGGATGAGCCCGGATGAGGTCCGTCGATTATTAAATTCTGCGGAAAAAATTCAGAAGGCGTGCTCAGGTAGGGGAAAAACATTACCGTTGATCCCAAATCTTGCACCCTGGATCGTCCGGTTAAGACAAGCAGAAAAAAATATAGAATCAGCTAAGCGTAAACAGATTAAGGAGTCGCAATCACTGATTGTTGTCCGCCTGTTATTTACGCGAATTCAATCTTTATTGGAACAGAAACAACTTTCCTGGGATACGATCCGACTGGCCTGCCAAAATCTCAAGTATGTGGTGCCAGGAAAAGGATTTATGATCCGTTCTCCGCATATAGAGCGAACATCCCGCTTTTTGGAATTACTACATCAGATTGGGTTAAAAGCCAGACATTTGCAACTTACGCTGTTTCTTGATCCTAATGTTCAATCGCAAGTGAATGCACAGAATTGGTATGCATTATTACAACAATGTTCAATACGAGAACTTCATGCTGAGGTTGGCGATCCAGAAGAGCGGAAATATTTTAATCGCAAATACCGCTTATTTGGTGTTTTACAAATTGCATTAGTAAACCGGAAATTATCAATGAAGGGGCGTAGGCAAAGGGTGTTTATTTCGGCATTTCAACTACTGGCCATTTTAGCTCATTTTTTTAGTACAAAAGGTGCCGATGAATAGCATTGAATACATACTAATTGGTAACACTTGAGCGTTACCTCGATTGTTTTGTTGGAGCTTCTCTCATATGGCAACGTCGATTTATCAGACCACAAATGAAGCTGAAGCAAAATTGATAGAAAGTATCGATTGGGTGCCTTGGTGGTTATTTGATCGGCTACCACAGGGGTTTGCTGGAAAAGTTTACGCAAAACAGATAATAAAACAACGACCTGAATTCTCAGTTGATTTGCGTGATTGGTCTGATGAAGTGGTGCTTGAATTACTTTCTGGCTATCCGGTCGATGCAATAGGTAACTTGTTGATCGGAGATAAAGATTTACTCCGGTATCAATCTGTCAACCAGCGTTCAGTATCTCTCTCTGATTTACCTCGATTAGCTGAACAGGCAAAAAATCTTTGTCAGACGCTTATTTCTGGTGATCAACCTAAATTCTGCTGTGATATCGAAGCAATTGGCCCTTGTATTGTGAAGTTTGCAGAAACAGAGCGCCATGCTGATTTACTCATTGCTGAACACATTGCCTTGTCTGTATTGAATGATGCAGGTATTCCAGCGGCATACACCATGTTGATCCGTTCAGGTACCTATCAGTTTCTAGTTATTCGTCGTTTTGATTGTATTCATTCAGGTCGACGTGGCATGTTATCGTTAAAAGCACTCGATGTTGAATTCGTTGGTAGTCGTGATCAACGCTGGCCTATGATTGTTAGCCAATTGGTAGAGCAAGTGATTGTTGAGCCGTATGCATTAAATACGAGCCAACTGCTGTTTTGTTTTGGTCGGTTGATTGGGAACAGCGATATGCACACTGGCAATATATCTTTCTTTAATGATGGACAAACGCCTTTTGCTCTGGCACCTGCTTATGACCAACTACCGATGGCTTATCATTCAGATAAACAGGACATCGTACTCATCACTGTGGATGGTGATTTACCTGATCGCTCTTGGACGGAAGCGTTGCCTCTGGCTTTACGCTTTTGGCGAACACTCGCTGAACAGCCGTTATTAAGTGAATTATTTCGGAATATTGCGATGCAAATGCTGCGTTATGTGCAACATGATGTAGTAAAGAAAATCAGGACACTGTGATGTTTACTGATCCATAAAGCTTTTGTCTTGCTCCGAAAGGATCATTTTACCAATTTTAAGGCTCGATTTATTCGCTAAAGCTGCATAGATCTCATCCCATTCACTGGCATTTTCAGCCTCATGTTCAATGACACTATCGAATGCACCTGGCGCCACTTTCACTTTGAGTGCTTTCTCTGTTTCATCCGATGGTTTCGTATCATCGACGAGTTTTAAGGTAGGCTGTTTTTCTTTTTCTGCCTCAAATTCTGCCATGGCATCTTCTAATTCCTGATTAAAGGCATCATTACGTTCTTGCGTCATTGGCCAGTGGTAAAACAAACCATCAATAAATATGGCGTAAATGGCTTCGCAAAAAGAAAGTTCGGCTGGAGAGTAACAGGCTGTGATGTTGCGTTTATCGACGAATAAGCCTTGAATGTTTTCGGTCAGCAATTTTGATTCTTTGCCAAGAAAAATATTCTTCTGCTGGCTTGCCACAATAATTGGCGTGTGTTTTATCTTATCAAAAGCTATATGGCTCGCTGAATAATGTTCGTGGTCACCATGATGGAAACCGCACATCGAAGTTCTGGTTTCTATATCAATCAGGTCGGTTTTGATCCGATTATTTCTGTTATTGAAGAAATCAGTTAAATCCTCATCATCTTTCATCGGCAGATAATGATAGTGTCTTGAAAATGTGGATGATTTCGAAATCTCTAAAAATGAAAACGTCTGTTCTGCATCAGAAGGCTTTTTGCATGCAGCGCAGTAGGCGTTTACATCTCGGTCAGTATATTTAGAAATAATATTCTGCCATGGTGCGATAGCGAGGATCAGAAGATCAGTGCGGTACGGATTGCCAAGGGGGC
>ERZ724515.367-NODE-367-length-17377-cov-8.685718_pt1 | contig 17377 bp, 20 predicted proteins | sample MGYA00376048_ERZ724515 | MGnify/ENA primary metagenome ERZ724515 (study PRJEB28724, sample SAMN07190885) | wastewater metagenome | isolation source: influent of sewage treatment plant in Hong Hong | place: Hong Kong | collected 2016-03-17 ... | reverse complement strand
ATATGCTAACTCAAATGATTTTAGGAGTTATTAATATTACAGTTAATCTTGAAAAAGAGTTAATGAGTTTAAGAACAAAAGAAGCATTAAGAGCTAAAAAATTAAATGGTATGTCTTTGGGAAAACCAAAAGGTACAATTCAAAAATCTAAGTTTGATTTACAAAGGGATAAAATTGAAGAACTCTTAGCTGTTGGATTAAGTGTAAGAAAAATTTCAAAACTTTTAGGATATAACAATCATATTGGTCTTAATAATTATGTTAAAAAAAGAAAGATAAAACTTAATCTAAAAAATGACTAAGATATTGAAATCAAGTATCTTTATAATAGTTTAAAAAAAATATAGTAGAATAAAATAATTAAAAGAATGGAGTTATTATGAAAGTATTGTTAATCAAAGATGTTAAAACTTTAGGAAAAGCTGGAGAGCTAAAAGAAGTTGCAGATGGATATGGAAAAAATTTTTTAATTGGTAAAGGTTTAGCTTTACATGCAACAACAGAAGTAATAAATAAATGGAAATCAGAACAAAAAAAACTAGCTGAAAAAGAAGCAAAAGAGATAGCTGATGCAAAAGAGTTAGCTGAAAAATTAAATGCTACAAAACTTACTATAAAACATAAATTAGGTGCAAATGGACATTTAATTGGTTCAGTTACAAATAAAGAGATAGCAGAATCACTTGAAGTACAATTTTCAATTATCATCGATAAAAAAAATATTTCAGTAGATAAAAAATTTAAATCTGTAGGTATTTATGAAGTGGATTGCAAATTAGGACACTCTATTCATGCAACTTTAAAAGTTGATATTATTGGAGAATAATTAATGTTTGATGCTACAACGATATTGGCTTATAAGGGTAAAAATAAAGCTGTAATTGGTGGTGATGGTCAAGTTACTTTTGGAAATACAATTTTAAAAGGTAATGCCACAAAAATTAGAACACTTTATAAAGATAAAATTCTTGCAGGATTTGCAGGAAGTACAGCTGATGCTTTTAACTTATTTGATATGTTTGAAAGTCATTTAGAAGCTTGTAAAGGTGATTTATTAAAATCAGTTATTGCATTTTCTAAAGAGTGGAGAAAAGATAAAGTTCTTAGACGTCTTGAAGCTATGATGATAGTTCTAAATAAAGAGAAAATTTTTATCTTATCTGGAACTGGAGATGTTGTAGAACCTGAAGATGGAGCAATAGCATCTATTGGAAGTGGTGGAAATTTTGCTATTTCAGCAGCAAGAGCTTTAGTAAAACACTCAAATCTTGATGAAGAAGAATTAGTAAGAGAATCACTTATGATTGCAGGTGAGCTTTGTATATATACTAATCAAAATATTAAAATATTAAAAATAGAGGATTAAAAAAGTATGGATATGACACCAAAGCAAATTGTTGCATATTTAGATGATTATATTATTGGACAAAAAAATGCAAAAAAAACTATTGCATTAGCTTTAAGAAATAGATACAGACGAATGAAAGTTGAACCTAAACTTCAAGAAGAGATAATGCCAAAAAATATTTTGATGATAGGAAGCACTGGAGTTGGTAAAACTGAAATTGCTAGAAGATTAGCAAAAATGATGGGATTACCATTTGTGAAAGTTGAAGCTAGTAAATATACTGAAGTTGGATTTGTAGGAAGAGATGTTGAATCTATGATTAGAGATTTAGTTCATGAGGGTATAAATTTAGTAACTAGGGAATTTGAAGAAAAAATTAAAGACAAAATTGATGATGAAGTAAATAAAAAAATAGTTGAAAAATTAGTTCCTCCACTTCCTGAAGGTGCAAGTGAAAGTGCAAAAGAATCATTTATTAAAACTTATAACACTATGGAAAAGAAACTTCTTGATGGAACACTAGATGACAAAAAAATAGAAATTGAACTTCCTAAAAAAACCCATGTTGAAATTATTGATTCATCTATGCCTTTTGATATGAGTTCTATGCAAGAAAGCCTAAATAAAATGTTAGGTGGACTTAACAAAGATATGATTAAAAAAGAAGTAAGTATTAAAGATGCAAAAATTTTATTAAGAGGATTGGCAAGTGAAAGCTTACTTGATTTGGAAGCTATAAAGATTGAAGCACTTAAAAGATGTGAAAATGGTGGAATTATATTTTTAGATGAGATAGATAAAATTGCATCAGGGAAAAAAGCAAATGGACAAGACCCATCAAAAGAGGGTGTTCAAAGAGATTTACTTCCAATAGTAGAAGGAAGTAGTGTTCAAACAAAATTTGGACAAATAAAAACTGATCATATTTTATTTATTGCAGCTGGTGCATTTCATGTATCAAAACCAAGTGATTTAATACCAGAACTTCAAGGAAGATTTCCTCTTAGAGTTGAGTTAGAAAGTCTTGATGAAGATGCTCTTTATAAGATTTTAACAAACACAAAAAATTCACTTTTAAGACAATATAAAGCTCTTTTAAAAGTTGAAGATGTTGAGCTTGAATTTGATGATGATGCTATAAGAGCTTTTGCTAAATATAGTGTTGCAGCAAATGAAAAAACAGAAGATATAGGTGCAAGAAGACTTCACACTGTTATTGAAAAAGTAATTGAAGATATATCTTTTGAAGCTGATGAAAAAAAAGGTCAAAAAGTAATAGTAACTAAAGAGTTAGTTGCAAGTAAGCTTGATGATATTGTGGAAAACATTGACGTAGCTAGATATATTTTATAAGTTATAAATTAATAACTTTTTAGCTAAAATAATTTTAATTAAAAATATTGGAGTAATATTATGAATATTGTAACATTTTGTCAAATGGATGAATCTTTATTTAATCCTGAATTTAAAGTTGAGTATTTTCATACGACTGGAGAAGTAACAGGAGCTGATATCGTAATTTTGGATATTGATTCAATTTTTGAATTTGAAGAGAATAAAGCAAAAGTTTGTAAAGATAAATTCGTTTCAATAGCAATTATTGATGATGAAAGTGATTATGAAGCATTTAAAAATTTTGGAATTGATGCATGGATAAGACAAGGTGATATTTCAGAAATAAATCATATTATAAATTTAGTAAATAAAAGGTTTTTATCATAATTATTGATACACATTGTCATTTAGACAACAAACAATATTACGAAGATGTTGATTCTGTTATTCAAAATGCTTTAAACCATGGTATAAAGGGTTTTTTAATTCCTGGTGCAGATTTTGATGATTTGCCACAGGCTGTAAAATTGGCTGAAAAGTACGATGAAATTTATTTTGCAGTAGGAATTCACCCTTATGATATAGATAAGTTTGATGAATCTATAATGAAAAAGTACGTAGCTCATCCAAAGTGTATTGCAATTGGTGAGTGTGGTTTAGATTACTTTAGACTTCCTGAAGATGAAATTGAAAAGCAAGAAAATATAAGAAAGCAAAAAGAGGTTTTTATAGCTCAAATAGAATTTGCTAAAAAAGTAAAAAAACCTTTAATTGTTCATATAAGAGATGCGTCAAATGATTCTAGACAAATTTTAATCGATTATAATGCAAAAGAAGTAGGTGGAGTTTTACATTGTTATAATGCAAGTGAACATTTACTTCCTTTGGCTGAACATAATTTTTATTTTGGAATAGGTGGAGTTTTAACTTTTAAAAATGCAAAAAAATTAGTTGAGATTTTACCAAAAATTCCAAAAGATAAATTATTGATTGAAACAGATGCTCCATATCTTACTCCACATCCTCATAGAGGTGAAAGAAATGAACCTTATTATACAGTTTTTGTAGCACAAAAAATGGCTGAGTTACTTGAACTTTCAGTAGAAGAAATAGAAACTTTAACTACCAAAAATGCTAAGAATCTATTTAAAGAGTTTTCTAGTTTTTGTTAGATATAATCTAAAATATATCAAAAAAAGAGGACTTTTTGAATAAACTCTATTTTATGCTATTAATATTAGCTAATACTCTTTTTGCAAGTATTCAAGATACGACTCAGTCGGATTTAGAAGTTATAAAAGAATTAGGGTTTGAGTCATCATTTTTATATAATGATTCTTTACAAGATACTTTAGATGAGTACTCTTCAAATCAAAATATTTCATACTATAATAATATAATAAGAAGAGCATCTTTGAGTGTTCAAATAGTAAAAAGTGAAGTTGAAAATGAGAATATTCCTGATGCAGCTTTTTTTATTCCATTGATAGAATCACATTTTGTAAATCAAACAAGAGGTAAAAATGCACCTTCTGGTTTATGGCAAATTACATCTGAAACAGCTAGAGGTTTGAGGCTTAGAAATGACGAATTTATAGATGAAAGATTAGATTTAATAAAATCAACAGATGCTGCAAGTACATATTTAAAAAGATATTACAGTAGGCTTAATAAATGGTACTTAGCACTTATAGCATATAACTGTGGAGAAGGAAGAGTTCTTGAAGGAATCACGAGAGCTTCTCTTGATAGATATTTAGAGTTAAATCCACAAATGAGTGATAATGAAACTATAAAAAGATACAAAAATATTTTAGAAAATTATAAGAGAACTAAATCAGGTTTTAGTGATTTATATGAAGTTTATAATAGAATAGGTAAACAACAATTTGCATATAGTTTTGAGTATTTAATTATTAATAATAATCGAAAAAATTATATTCCAGCTTCAAGTATAGAGTATGTTAAAAAATTAGTTGCTTTTTCAATGATTTCTAATAGAGGTTTATTTAAAAGTATAAATAATAAAAGTAAATATAAATTAGAAAAAGTTAAAGCAAATAAAGGTTTACAACTAAAGTCTATAGCAAATGCTATTAGTATGGATTATGAAGAGTTTAAAAGTATAAATAAACATATGAAAAAAGATGCAATACCAAGCGATTCTAAATCTTATAATTTATATATACCATCTGAAAAATTAGATATTTATAATCAAAGAATGTTTAATCTAAAACCAGTTATAGAAAATAAGATAGTAGAAAGTAAAACCATAGAAAATAAAAAAGATAGAAAGAAAGAGTCTAAGGCTGTATCTAAAAATCAAGAAAATAATAATAAAACGCAAGAAAGTAAAAAAGATATAAAGATAATTGAAAATAAAAATAATGAAAAAAAACCAATAACTCATACTATCAAAAAAGGAGATTCTTTAGAATCTATCGCTAAAAAATATAAAGTAAGTATAGATAAAATAAAAATTGATAAAACTAAAAAAAGTAATTTATTAAAAATAGGAGATAAAATTGAAATTGACAAATAATATTTTAAAATATGGTTTATTTTTGACTCTTTTTTTAACTATTTTTATTTTTACAGGTTGTTCTCAAAAGTCTTTTGATGGGAATATTGATGATTTTTATAGAAATACAAATAATCCTAAAATAAATAATTCAAGAGAAATGCACAAGTATACAATGAGACCATATACTGTATTTGGAATTACATATTATCCATTTGTTGCAAAACTAGGAGATGAATTTGATGGAATTGCTTCTTGGTATGGACCAGATTTTCATTCTAAAAAAACTTCAAATGGTGAAATCTATGATATGTATGATATGACAGCAGCACATAAAACATTACCGATGAATACAGTTGTAAAAGTTGATAATCAAGAAAATGGACGCTCTATTATTGTAAGAATAAACGATAGAGGACCTTTTGTAAGAGGCAGAATCATTGATTTATCAAATAAAGCTGCACGAGATATAGATATGGTTGGAAAAGGTACAGCAAAAGTAAAAATCACCGTTTTAGGGTATAATGGGGAAATTGAAAATAAGAATGCACCAGATGTTGAATTGACTCCAAATAGCTCTTTTTCAAGAAAAAAAGAGAGTGTAGATGCTATTGAGCCTCTAGAAATAAAAGAAGATAGTATTTCAGCAGCTACAGTACCAATTAAAAGTAAAAGCACTACTGTAAAAACTACACCTGTTATAAATAATACTAATAAAAGTGTTAGTAATAAAGTTTCATCTGTAGGTAAATTTAGTGTTCAAGTTGGAGCATTTAGTCAAGAAGATGGAGCTTTAAAAGTAAAAAATGATACACAAAAGAAATTTGCAAGTAATAGAGTTGATGTAAAAAAAGTTGATGTAAATGGGAAAACATTTTTTAAAGTATTTATAGGTGGGTTTGATACTTATGAAAATGCACAGATATTCAAAAATGCTAATGGTTTAAGTAATTCAGTTATAAGTGGTAATTAGGATAAAAATATGGTAGAAATAAATAGAAAAACAAAAGAAACAGATATTAAATGTAAATTAGAGATAAACGGTTGTGGAAAATCAGAAATAAAAACTGGTGTTGGTTTTTTTGATCATATGTTAGAGGCTTTATCAAAACATAGTGGAATTGATATTGAATTATCTTGTGAAGGTGATTTACATATTGATGCCCATCATACAGTTGAAGATTGTGGAATTGTTTTAGGTCAATCTTTAAAAAAAGCAATTTTCCCAATCCAAGCAGTTGAAAGATATGGAAATGCAACAGTTGTTATGGATGAAGCTGCAACTACATGTGCTTTAGATTTATCAAATAGACCTTTTTTGGTTTATGAAGTAAATGTTAGTGGAAAAGTAGGAGATTTTGATGTTGAATTAGTTGAAGAGTTTTTTCATGCACTTGCAGGAAATGCTGGATTAACAGTTCATATTATACAAGATAGAGGAAGAAATAAACATCATATTTTAGAAGCTAGTTTTAAAGCATTTGCTGTGGCACTTAGAAGAGCTTTAGTAAAAAATGAGAGATTAGGAATTCCAAGTACGAAAGGTGTTTTATGATTGAATTGATTGTTTTAGATGTTGATGGTACTTTAACTGATGGTAAAATTACCTATTCAAATAGTGGTGAAGAGACAAAGTCTTTTGATGTAGCTGATGGCTTAGCAATAGCAGTTTGGACAAAAAAGTTTGGTAAAAAAGCTGCGATTATCACTGGAAGAAGTTCTTTCGTTGTAGAAAAAAGAGCAAAAGAGTTAAATATTACTCATCTTCATCAAGGAATTAAAAATAAACAGGAAGTTTTGGAGCAAATTCTAAAAGAAGAGAATCTTTCATGGAGTCAGGTTGCTGCCATTGGTGATGATTTAAATGATTATAATATGTTAAAAAAAGTTGGTCTTTCTTTTACTCCTGCAAATGGAACACATTATTTAAAAGAGTTTGTAAATGTTGTTTGTCAAAACAAAGGTGGAGAAGGTGCTGTTAGAGAAATGCTTGAATATATATTTAAAGAAGATGGATTAGAAGAGGAATTTTTAAACGCATGGTTATAAAATATTTTGCTTTTACTCTTTTAATTTTGTCTATAGGTTCTTATTTTATTCCTATTGAAAATATAAAAAAGAATATTGTTAATAATAATGCACCAGTAGTTATTTTTGAAACTCCTATTATGTACACAATGGATGAATATGGTGTAAAAAGAGTTATTTACGCAAGTAGTGCAATAAAGTACAAAGATAGAGATGAAATGTATAATTCAGATATTACTTTGAAAAATTTAGATACTAAACAGAATTTCAAAAGTGAAAATTTAAAAGCTGATTTAATAGTAAAAAAAGAGAGTAAATATACATTGACAGACAATGTAAAATATAGTAGAGACAATTTTATAAAAGTAAATACAAATGAACTTTTTTATGATGATGTAAAAAAAATAGCGGATAATACTAAACCTTTTGATGCTATTTATAATAATCACTATTTAAGAGGGGATACATTTTATATAGATATAAACAATGATTTTGCAAAAGCAAAAAATACACATTTTGAAATAGATGTAACTAAAAAAAATTAAAAAAAGGAAAGAAATGAGATATTTTATTGGAACTTTGATTTGTTCGACAATTTTATTTGCTCAAACTGAAACATTAACTATAGATGCCCAAAATTTTGAAGCAGATGATAAAAAAGGTATTTCAATATTTACAGGAAATGTAAAAATAACAATGGGACAAGATAGATTGAATGCACAAAGAGTTGATGTTTATTTTACGACAGACAAAGATAATAAAAAAGTACCATTAAAATATGAAGCAACAGGTAAAGCAGATTTTGAAATAGTAACAACAGATAAGCACTATCTTGGTAATGGTGATAAAGTTATATATAGTCCTCAAAAAGAGGAATATACAATTATTGGAAATGGATTTTTACAAGAAAAGAATGATGATAGAAAAGTTTATGGAGATACAATTTATGTAAATCAATTAAGTGGAGAAGCTAGAGTAAAAGGTAGTGAACAAAAACCAGTTAGATTTATAATTAATGTTGATAGAAGTGATACAAAAGGAAAAAATTAATGAAAATAACTGAAGCAGCTTTTTTACAATCTGCACAAGGAATTTCTGACTCTCCAAGTCCAAATAGGGCTGAAGTAGCATTTTTGGGAAGATCAAATGTTGGAAAATCTTCTTTGTTAAATACTTTAACAAATAGAAAAGGTTTAGCAAAATCATCTTCAACGCCTGGAAAAACTCAACTTATAAACTATTTTGAAATAAAATTTAAAACAGACAATGAAGAATTACCATATTTATATGCAAGATTTGTTGATTTACCTGGATTTGGATATGCAAAAGTTGCAAAAAGTTTAAAAGCAGAATGGAATAGAAATTTAACTGCTTATTTAGAACAAAGACCATGTTTACAAATTTTTGTACATTTGATTGATTCAAGACATCCAAATCTTGAAATTGATAAAAATGTAAATGAATTTTTAAAAGCAATAAAAAGGGGAGATCAAATAATTGTTCAGGCTTTTACCAAAACTGATAAATTAACACAAAGTGAATTAGGAAAATTAAAAAGAGATTTTCCTGATGGGATTTTTATATCAAATCTAAAGAAAAAAGGTATGTTAGACCTTCAAAATAGAATTACAGGATATTTATTTGGAAATTAAATTTTATAAACCAACAGTTGCTGATATTTCAAAAATGCAGGAAATTGTAAAAGAAGAAGTTGCTAATGGAAAAATTCTTTTAAGAACTGAAGATGAAATGGCAACAACAATTCGTTCATATACAGTTGTTGAAGTTAATGGAAAAATGGCTGGATTTACTGCAACTCATATTCATTCTCCAAGACTAGCAGAAGTTAGAAGTTTAGTTGTATCAAAGGATTTTAGAGGATTAAAACTCGGAAAACAACTTGTTGAAGCTTGTATAAAAGAAGCAAAAGTGTATGGAATAAAACAACTTTTATCTTTGACTTATGAACAAGGATTTTTTGAAAGTTGTGGATTTAGAGTAATTTCAAAAGAGGAGATTCCTGAGCATAAAATTTGGGCAGATTGTATTAGATGTAAGCATTTTCCAATTTGTGATGAAATTGCTATGGTAATTGATTTATAGACAATATGAAAAAATTTTGTTTTTTCATATTGTTCTAAAATCTAAAATAAGCTATTTTTTTTCTATAAAACTTACTTTACCTGTATCTACATCATAAACTGCACCTACAACTTTAACTTTTCCTTCTTTTACAAGTTTTGAAACTATTTCGCTTTTAGATAGAATATCTTGAATAGATTGATTAACATTTTCAGATATTGCTTCATTTATCCATTTTGTATATTCTTCATTTTTGTGTGAATGTTTAACTTTTTGAACGGCAGGAATAATATTATCAACAAGTTTTGGAATACTTCCCTCAACATGATCACCTTTTGCTACAGCAGTAACAGCACCACATTTTGTATGTCCCATAACAACAACAAGATTTGTACCTAAATGTTCAGTTCCATATTCAATAGTTCCAATTTCATCCGTATCTGAAACATTTCCAGCATTTCTTACGATAAAAACATCACCAAAACCTTGGTCAAAAATCAATTCAGGAGGTACTCTACTATCAGAACAACCATTTATTGTTACAAATGGTTTTTGACCAGTAGAAACTTCTTTTATTCTTTCAAAATCGCTATGAGGGTGAATAGATTTTCCATCTATAAATCTTTGATTTCCATCTTTTAACATTTGTAATGCTTCACTTGCAGGAATAGAACTACTATTATTTGCATAAAGTGATGCACCTAATAATCCAACTAAAATTAATTTTTTTAACATTATTTATTCTCCTAATAAAATTAGTTAATATTGTATCTTATAAGATTAATATTAAATATTAAATTTGATACAATCTATTTCTAAATCTAATATGAGGTTATAAAAATTGATAAAATATATGTTTGGAATATTAATAGCTTTAATCTTTAATGGTTGTATAGTTGGAGATGTAGTTGCACTCCCTTTTAGAGTTACTGGAGCTGTTGTTGATGTAGTTGCACCTGATGCAGTTGGCGATTCTATATCAGGTGTTGGAGATGCTATAGATACTGCAATTCCTTTTTAAAAAACAAATATAGTAGTAGTTAAAAAAGATTATAAAATCTTTTTTAACTGGTTTTTAATAATAATAGGAACAAAAAACATAGATACGATATAAGAAGTCAAAGTCCCTCCAATAAGTGCCACACCAAGTCCTCCAAATACTGCATCATTTGCTATTAGTGTACTTGCAAAAACAACTGTTAAAACTGTTAAAATAATAGGTTTTGATCTTGTTGCTGTTGCTTTTGCTATGGCTTCATTTATACCTAATCCTTTTTCAACTACTAATTGTTTTGAAAAATCTATAATCAAGGTTGAATTTCTTGAGTTTATTCCAATAAGTCCAATAAATCCTATAAGTGATGTTGCCGTTAGATAAAAAGTATCTTTTGTAACTAAATCCATAATTATATGAGCAAATATAACTCCAATAATAGAAATAAAACTAGCAAGTACAATTCCACCAGCTATTGCAAAGTTTTTGTAATACATAACCATTAAAAAGAAGATTAATACAAGAGCAACAATAAATGCTCCACCTAAATCTATAAATGTATCAATAGTTACTTTTAACTCTCCATCAAATACTAAATCAAATTTCTCTTTTGTTTTTTTATCTACAAATGATAGATTCAAAAGATTTGTTTTTGTTATTTCATAATCATTTGATAAACTACTCAACATCTCATCCCTTGCTTTTAATAAAGGATAAATTTGACTATCTTTAGAAGTTTCAGCAATTACATTTATCATAGGAGTTAGATTTTTTGATGTAATTGTTGGTTCTTTTATAATCTCTTTAATGCTTACAAATTCTGAAATACTTGCCATTATTCCTTGATTATTGATAACTTTTAAGGTTTCTAGTTTTTTTCTTAAATCATCTTTTGTTGAGTTTTTTAGTAATCTTGAATCATCAAGTCTTAGAAATATAGGTATTTGATTTTGTACATCACTTTTATTTATAACTGATACTTTCATACCTTCAAAGGCTAAAAAAAGTGTATTTTTGATTTGTTCTAAATCCATATTACTAATAAGTGCTTTATTACTATCAAGCTCTAATTCATACATTATAAAATCATCATCGGCTAAAATATCAATATCAACCAATGTAGTTTGATTTTTTAAGATTTTTGCAATTTTTAATGTAAAATCTTTTCTACTTTCAAAACTATTTCCACCATAAATTTCGCTAACTATGGAAGCTAATACAGGAGGTCCAGCAGGTAGTTCAATAAATTTGATATTTGCATCATATAATGAACAGTTTTTTTGAATTCCAGCTCTTAGGTTACTTACAAGATTGTAACTTGAAATATCCCTATCTTCTGCTTTTTTGATATTTATCATCATTTCAGCTTGAGACTCTTTGTCTTTTAAAGCACTTTGTTTTACAAGTGCAGCAAAATCTAAAGGCTGACCTTCTTTTAAAAATACAGAGATATTTGTAACATTTTCATTTTTTTGAAGATTTGATGCAATACAACTTGTAACTTCTTTTGTTTGTTTTATACTTGAACCATCTTTTAAATCAACATAAATAGAAAAAGTATCTGAATCTTTGCTAGGAAGCATTTTTGCTTTTATTATTTGTGTTGGAAATGTTACAATACTTAAAATAAATAAGATAAGTATTATCAAATAAACAAAGTTTGATTTTTTGCTACTTTCTAGAATGCTATAAATTAATTTTTCTAATTTCATTGTTTCATCCTACAAAAATTTTTTAACTAAATAAGGTGTGAAAGCATAAGCTACAAACAATGACATAGCAAGTGAAATAGAGACAAATACAGGAAGAGGGTGCATAAATTGTCCCATCATTCCACCTACAAAAAACATAGGAATAAAAGTGATTATAATTGCAAGTGTTGCAATATTTGTAGCATTTCCTATCTCATTTGTAGCATTTATTGAGATAGTTGTAATATCTATATTTGGAGATTCGTGTTTGTGTCTATGAATATTTTCAATTACAATAATTGCAGCATCAACCAACATTCCTAAAGATACAATCAAAGCAAAAAGTGTAATTCTATTTATAGTCTCTCCCATAATCAAACCTGCAAAAAGAGTTAAAGATAAAATCATAGGAACAGTTACAGATACAATCATGGCTTCTTTAAATCCAAGGGTAAAAATAAGTAAAATTGCAATAATTAATATTGAGATTAACAAATCTGAAACTAAAGAATTTACGGCTTTATTTGCAGTGTGTCCATCATCTCTTGTGATTGTATATTTTATATTTTTTGCTAATAACTCATCTTTTATAGAGTTCATATATGAAAAAATCTCTTCGTTAATTGTTACAGAGTTTGTTCCTTTTAGTTTTGAAGCACTAAGTGTTATTTGATTTGTCATTTCAAAGTTATTGTTAGTATCCCTTTGATAAATCAAAGCCTCTTTTCTATTTTGAATATCATAAGATTTTTCAACTTTTGCTATATCTTTTAAATAAATTGGTGTTTGAAAATTGTAAGAGATTATTAGATTTTCTAAATCTTTTTCATTTTCAATAGCTTGTTTTATTCCAAAAATCACTATTGAAGAGTCTTGTGTATTTGTATTAATATTTGGAGTTTTATATGAAAGAGATTGAATTTGTTTCATAACAAGACCTAAAGGAAGGTTATATGAAGCTAATTTATTTGCATCAACCATTACATTAAATTGCTCTTTTTTTTCCCCTTTTAAATCCACAAGGGCTACATTTTTGATTTTATTTATCTCTTTTGTGATTTTATCTACTTCATTGTAAAGCTGTGTTTGAGAAATCAAATCTTTGTTATTCTCTTTTGCACTATAAAATGCGATAGTAGCTATTGGAATATCTGTATCAATATCCATAGTTTTAATTATAGGTTGCATTGCACCTTGTGGTAATAAATCCATGTTTCTCATAACTTGGTCATAAAGTTTTAGATTTGATTTCTCTTTATCTTCTCCAATATAATATTGAACTTGAACGATTCCCATGGAATCCTTTGCAAAAGAGTAGATATTTTCAACGCCTTGTATCTCTTTTATTTTTTTTTCAAGAGGGTCTATTATTACATTTTGTATTTCACTAGAAGTTGCCCCTGGAAGTGCTACGATTACCACTCCACCACTAACTTTGATTTGGGGATTTTCTTCTCTTGGCATTATTAAAAGTGAAATATATCCTAAAGCTAGGATAAAAACACCCAAAATAAAAGTAAGGGGATGATTTATAAATAGAAGTGATAATTTCCCTGAAATATTTAAATTTTTATTCATTTAAACAATCCTAATTTATATCTATTGAAATTTTTGAATACATTCCAGGATAAATATTGAAAGATTCTTTATCAAAAGATATTTTTATTATAAATGAGTGCGTCATACCAACCACATTTGGAATAATTGCTACAATTTTTCCTTTTGTTTTAAAATTTTGTGAAGAAATCTCAATATCAACTTCTTGATTGATTTTTAAATCATTTAAATTTGCTTCAGAAATATCAGCTTTAATCAAAAGTTTTGATAAATCAGTAAGTATAAACGCAGGAACACTAGGCATTGCCATCTCCCCAGCTTTTACCATTTTTTTAATGATTAATCCATCATTTGGAGCTTTGATTTTTAGATAATCATATTGAGCATTTATCTCTTTTTGTTTTGCTTTTGTGATATTTATCATATTTTTTATATTTTGCATGTTTATTTCAAGTTGTTCAACTTCATATTTAGAGACTAAATCTTGTGCTAAAAGTCGTTTATATCTTCCATAATTTAGCTCAATATTTTGGAGTTGATTTTCTTGAATTTGAAGATTTAATTCTAGTTCTTTTTTATTTGAGTCAATATTTGAAGAGTCAATTTCATATAAAACATCTCCTTTTTTTACACTTGAACCTTCATTTACATAAACCTCTTTTATAAACCCCATATTTCTACTTGTGATAATTTTTTCATTATCAGATATTACAGTTCCAGATAGTTCAAGTTGTGAGGCGAATAAATTTACACAAAAAATAGTTGTTAAAAGTAATTTTATCATTAGTTATTTTCCTTATATATAGTTTTTCCTAAAGCAAGATTTATTTTTGCAAGGGCAAGGGATTTTTCATATCTAGCTTCAATTAATAAAGCTTCATTTTTTCTAAAATTAGCCTCTTGAGAAAGTAGGGTTGTCATTGAAATTAGATGATTTTGATATAAAAGTTTTGATTGTTCAAGTACATCATTTGCAAGATTTTTAGCCTCAATTTTCTCTTCTAGGATTTTTTCTTTTGTTTCAAGATTTAAAATAGTTTTTTGAACTTCTAATTTTATAGCATCTTTTAATTTTTCACTATTTAATGAAGCTTTTGCATATTCAATTTTACTTTTTTGTTTTTCAATATCTCTTGTATCATCAAAAAGTGTAAGATTTATCCCAATTAATGCCATATAATAATCTTTTTCATCATCTAAAGTCATAGTGTTGTCATTAAATCCATACTCTAAATGAGAATAAATAGTTGGATAGTATGACCCATTTGCAATCTCAATATTTTTTTTAGTTGCATTTAGATTAATATCTTGCATTTTTATTTCATCTCTATTTTCTAAAGCTTGAGTATAAAGTAGATTATTTTGTGGAATTTCAAAAGCTATATTTTCAAGATTCTCAACATCACTTATTGTTTCATCTGAAGATAAAAATCGCAAGTATGCTAGGGCTAATTGGAAGTTGTTTTTAGCTTCTGTTAATTGAGAATTTAGATTTAATTGATAAACTTTTGCTTCATTTACATCAATTTTTGTAACAAGTCCTTCTTTATGAAAAGCATCGGCTGATTTTATTATTTGGTTTATTGCAATTTTGGCTTTTTCTAAAGCAGAAACAAACTCTTTTGCAACAACTGCACTATTATAAGCTTTTAAAACTTCTATGGTCAATTCTTTTTTATCAAGGCTATATTTAATTTCATTTGCTTTTTCTTGCAGTTTTAAAATATCTTTTTGATTTGAAAGTTTAAATCCTGTAAAAAGAGGAACTTCATAGACAAGTTTTGTGTTGTAATTGTTTCTAACATCGGGATAGTTTAAATCTTTTGGTTGAATATCAAAGTTACTCATATTACCTACCTCGGAAAAACCAAAATCTCTAAATGTAGCTTCCCTTGAAGATAATTTTGAATTAAAAACATACCCTGAATGATTTGTTCTACTTAACTCTTCTGTAATTGAAAGTTTCCCATAACTTATTGAATCAACACTTTTTGCATTTAGATTTGCTAAATCAATATTTAACTTTTGATTTTGTAAATCTTTGCTATTTTGAAGTGTTGATTTAATTACTTTATTGAAGTCTACAGTTTGAGCATAAGTTAAAGATGTTATTGACAATAATAATAAAAATTTATACATAAATTATTCCTATACTATTTTTATGGAGCTTATTATACCCTAAAATATAGTATTTTTGTGTTTTTAATTATAAATTTTTATTATATTAAATAGATTTATTTTTATTATAATTATCCATTATTTAAAGGACTGTGCAATATTTCCAATTATTAATTGCCATCCATCAATAACTATAAAAAATATAATTTTTACAGGTAGTGAAATCATAACAGGCGGTAACATCATCATACCTAAACTCATCAGAATTGAAGAAACAATAACATCAATTACTAAAAATGGAAGAAATATTAAAAAACCGATTTCAAATGCAGTTCTAAGTTCACTAACAATAAATGAAGGCATTAATAGAGTCAATGGAACATCATCTATATTCTTTGGATTTGGTTCTTTTTTTATTCTATAAAATAGTGCTAAATCTGATTCTCTAGTATTTTTTATCATAAATTCTTTAAAAGGTTTCATACTTTTTTCAATGGCAATTTCATAACCAATCTTCTCATCCATATATGGTTTTATACCTTTTTCCCAAGATTCTTTCCCATAAGGTTCCATAATAAAAATAGTTAATATTAAAGCTAGTGAAACTATAATTTGAGTTGGTGGAGTTTGTTGTAAACCCATTGCTTGTCTTAAAAGTGAAAAAACAATAATAATTCTTGTAAAAGAAGTTACCATTAAAATTAAGGTTGGAGCTAAAACAAGAAGTGTTAAAATAATTGCAATATTGATAGTTTTTACAAATTGTGCTGGTTCATTTACTCCTGCAACTGAAAGATTTACCATTGGAGCAGTATCTGTTGCAGCAAAGGTAAAAATTGAAAATAGTATTAAAGTAATTATAAATCTCAAAAAAAATCCTCTTTAAAAAGTGTTTGATAATAGCTAAAAAATCATTAAAATAATAACTAAAAGAAGGCTTTATTACTTAATATAACCTAGTTCTTGTAGTTTATCATAAATCCTACTTGCAATATCACCCGCAGCTTCTCCCCCATGTCCGCCATGTTCTTCAATTATAGTTACTACATATTGAGGATTTTCAAATGGTCCATAAGTTGTAATCCAAGCATGAGATCTTTCAAGATATTGTAATTCACTCTCTTTCATTCTAACTTTTTCAGATTGTGAAATTGATACAACTTGAGCTGTTCCTGTTTTTGCAGCAATAGTTACCTTTGAATTAATATGCTTACTTGCAGTTCCATTTTGTGAATAAGAAACATCATACATACCTTTTCTGATAATATCAAGATATTTTGTTGGAATACCTAAATCTTTAGGTTCTTCATAATTTGCTTTATAAAAGTGTGGTTTAGGTAGTTTTCCCGTTGCTAAATAACTTGTATATCTTGCAATTTGAAGTGGAGTTACAAGCATATTTCCTTGCCCTATAGAAGTAATTACAGTCTCTCCAACATACCAAGGTTGTTTATATTTTTTCTCTTTCCACTCTTTACTAGGATTTACTCCTAAAAATTCATTTATTTGATCAACACCAGTAACATTACCAAATCCTAATTTATCAAGAGTAGCAGAAACTTTATCTATACCTAATTTTAGACTTCCTTTGTAAAAGAAGTCATCGCAACTTTCTGCAATAGCTCTTTTAAAATTTACACTTCCATGACCTTGTGTTTTCCAACATCTAAAATTTCTATTTCCAATAGCTAAAGTTCCTGTAC
>ERZ724515.365-NODE-365-length-17385-cov-8.344143_pt1 | contig 17385 bp, 9 predicted proteins | sample MGYA00376048_ERZ724515 | MGnify/ENA primary metagenome ERZ724515 (study PRJEB28724, sample SAMN07190885) | wastewater metagenome | isolation source: influent of sewage treatment plant in Hong Hong | place: Hong Kong | collected 2016-03-17 ... | reverse complement strand
TATGATTATAAAATTCTAAATGCTCAACTCCTAACATCTCATAAACAATATCAGACTTTACAAAGTGGTTTATAAACTCAAATTGATGTAAAGTTAAAGGTGATGGATCAAACCCAATCAATCTTTTTGGCTTGTCTTCAAGCATTCTAAACATATAATAGCCATTATTACAACCTATATCTGCTACAACTTTATCTTTTAGATTAAAAAATGGACGAATCAAATTATATTTTATATTACTTTGCCATTCACTATCTATTTCTAAACCAAAAATCTTAAATGGTCCTTTTCTCCAAGGAATAAGTTTTTTAGCAGTTTGTAATATAACCTCTTGTTCTTCTTGTGTTAAATCATCTTTAAATCCAACGCTAAACCAATCACCATAATCAATAGATAGATTATCTTTCTTTATTTTGCATGATTCTTGAAGCTGTAAATACCAAGGTTCTACATTTTTCCAAGTTCTGCATTCACTTTTTTTGTTTTGTAATATTTCTAAATTCATATTACAATTATAGATTCTTAAGTCAAAATTTCATCTTAAATCTAGCAACAATAGGCTAAAATGGACACCTTGTTAATAATGAGTTAATTTATAATTAATATAATTAAAAAAAATAAAAAATAAAGGATGTTTTTTTGAGTCTATCAAATTTCCTATTTTCTTTTAGGACTACTTTAATTTTACTTGCTATTTTAGCGATTGGAGCAGGATGTGCTACCTTTATCGAAAATGATTTTGGTACTTCATCTGCTAGAGTTTTGGTTTATAACAATCTTTGGTATGAAGTAATATTAGTATTAACAACAGTTAATTTAACAGGTATTATTTTCAAATATAAAATGTGGAAAAACAAAGCTAGATTTATTTTTCATGCAGCATTTGTAATTATATTAATTGGTGCAGGAATTACTAGATATGTTGGGTATGAAGGTATTATGGAAATACCAGAGGGTGAAACTCAAAATAAAATATTTTCACTAGAACCTTATTTACAAGTTATCATAAAAGATGCAGATAATACTTATTATCAAGAATATCAAAAAGAGTTTACCTCTTTATTTCCTGAAATCAATAAATTTTCACATAAAATAAATTTTAATAATAAATTTATTGATATAAATTATAAAGACTATAAATTTGTAAAGAAAAATAGTGGAAAAATGGGATTAACAACTCTTGAAGTTGTTTATAATGGAGAAATACAAGAAGTTAAACTACCAGGAATGAGAGGACAAAATCCAGTTCCTAGAGATTTACAATTTGGAAATTTAACCGTAACTTTAGCTTATGGTTCAAAAATTGTAGATTTACCATTTTCTATTAAATTAAATGATTTCCAACTTGATAGATACCCAGGAAGTATGGCACCATCTTCATATGCTTCTGAAGTAACAGTTATAAAAGAAAACGGGAAAACTTATGATTATAGAATTTTTATGAATAGAACAATGAATGAAGGAAATTTCTTATTTTTCCAAAGTTCATATTTTCCTGATGAATCTGGAACTATATTATCTGTAAATAATGACCCAGGAAAATGGCCAACATATTTTGGATATTTTTTACTAACTTTAGGTTTATTATTGAACTTTTTTGATAAAAAATCAAGATTTTGGAAATTAACAAAGTATGTTAGCTCAAGAAATTTAGCTTCAATTACTATTGTTTCTTTACTATTATTTTCAGCAAATTCAGTTTTTGCACAAGAAGTAAATAGCGAAGAATTATCACAAAATAAACAAATATTAGATTATTTAAATAAATTTAAAACAGACTCTAAATCGACTGCTGAAGAGTTTTCAAAACTTGTAACACAAAGTAGTAATGGAAGAATGAAGCCATTATCAACTCTAAATTTAGAAATTATTCAAAAACTAAGTGGTAAATCAACTCTACTTGATATGAATGCTGACCAATTAGTATTAGGAATGATAACAAGACCTGATATTTGGAGTGAATTAAAAGTTATAAAAATTAAAACTCCTAAACTAAAAAAATTTTTAGGTATTGATGAAAATGAAAAATATATAGCATTTTCTGAAGTATTTAAAGATGGTAAGTATTTACTTTCAGGAGAAGCTGAAGCAGCTTTACAAGTAAAACCTATGGATAGAGGAACTTATGAAAAAGATATTATTCAATTAGATGAAAGATTAAATATAATTTATTCTGTATTTAATGGAACTTTATTTAATATATTTCCAAAAATCAAAGATTCAGTTGAAGATGATAAGAATAAATGGTATAACCCACTTGATGCAATGCAAATTTTTAAAGGGCAAAATCAAGTAGCAGTTGAAACGATGACTAGAGAATTTATAAATTATGTTGTTGAAAGTAATTGGGAAGAAGCTAATAAATTTTTATCTATGATAAAAATTTATCAACAAAAAGTTGGAAGTGAGATAATTCCTAGCCAAACAAAAATAGATAATGAAATTTTATTTAATAAAATAAATATTTTCTTCAAAGTTACACTAGCTTATTTAATTTTAGGATTCATTATGTTGGTTGTTGCATTTTTTGTTGTATTTAATCCTAAAATTCAACCTAAAAAAACAACCACTCTATTTTTCATAATACTTGCACTCTTGTTTGCAACACATACATTTGGAATGGGTTTTAGATGGGTTATTTCAGGTCATGCACCATGGTCTGATACTTATGAATCATTATTATATATCTCTTGGTCTGCTGTATTTGCAGGTGTTGTATTCTTTAGAAAATCGCTACTTGCACTAAGTGCTTCAGTTATTGTGGCAAGTATTTTTATGTTTACAGCTCATTTAACAGGAATCGACCCTCAAATTACAAACTTAGTTCCTGTTTTAAAATCATATTGGCTAACAATCCATGTTTCAATATTAACTGCATCATATGGATTCTTTGGTCTTTCAGCAATTTTAGGATTTATGACTTTAATAATGTTTATTTTTAGAAAAAACAGACCTCATATTGATGAAACAATCAAAACAATAACTGCAATAAATGAAATTTCTTTAATTATTGGTCTTGCTGCAATTACTATTGGAAATTTTTTAGGTGGAGTTTGGGCAAATGAATCTTGGGGAAGATACTGGGGATGGGATCCTAAAGAGACTTGGGCTTATGTTTCGATTGTAGTTTATGCTATTGTTGTTCACTTAAGATTTATTAAATCTTTAGCTACTCCATTTGCATTAGCAACTGCTTCATTATTGGCATTTAGTTCTATATTGATGACATATTTTGGAGTAAATTTTTACTTATCAGGAATGCACTCTTATGCAACAGGAGATCCTGTTCCTATTCCTATGTGGGTTTATTATGCAGTTACTATTGTTATAGCTACGATTATATTAGCATTTAAAAATAGAAATTTAAAAGAGGCTTTAGAAAATGGAAATCAATAAATTACAAGAACTTATAAAACAGACTAAAAGTTTAACTGTTTTATATGTAGAGGATAATGCTCAAGTTCAAACACAAACTATAAAAATGTTAGAATCTTTTTTTAATAACATTTTTGTAGCTAATAATGGGAAAGTTGGTTTAGAACTATTTTTTAAAAATTCTCATAATTATCATTTAATCATAACAGATATTAAAATGCCTATACTTGATGGAATTAGTATGATTAAAAGTATTCGAGAAATAGATAAAAAGATTCCTATACTAATTTTATCAGCACACGATGATAAAGATTATTTCTTAAAAACTATTAATTATGGAATTGATGGGTATATTTTAAAACCTTATAGCTTAGAACAAATTGCAGAAACTTTAAAAAATATTATAGAAAAACATAATTTAAATATCTCATTTAAAGAAATTATTGAGCTTGAAAAAGATTTTATTTGGAATAAAAAAAATAGTCTATTATTTAGAAATAATGAATTAATTAAATTAACAAAAAGTGAAACGAAACTTTTTCAACTATTTTTATATGATGAACAAAGTCCAGTAAAAACCTATGCTGAAATAGAGATGTTTGTATTTCATACTATCACTAATAATACAAAAAAAATAAGAAATTTAATGACAAGACTTAGAGTTAAATTGGGTTGTGATTTATTCGATACACTACATGGATATGGGCATTCTTTAAAATATAAAAAAGATTAAGGAACTATATGTCAAATGCTATAATTGAAATATTTAAAGAAATCACAGCCATTCCTAGATGTTCAGGAACTCATCAGCCATTTATAAATTATATGCAAGAGTTATCAAAAAAACTTGGATATTTATGTTTAGTGGATAAAACAAACAATATTTTATGTAAAAAAGAGAACTCAACAGCAAAATTAGCTTTTCAATCACACTACGATATTGTTTGCTTAAGTGATAATTGTGTTCCACAAATTGTTCAAAATGGTGATATTTTATCTGCACTTGATTCAACTCTTGGAAGTGATAATGGAATTGGTTGTTCATATATGATAGCTTTGATGTATGAGCAATATGATGGTGAATTTTTATTTACAAGTGACGAAGAAATAGGATTAATTGGTGCAAATAATCTGGAACTAGAATTAAAAGCTCCATATATGCTAAATCTTGATAGTGAAGAAGAAGGTGAAATTTGTATAGGTTGTGCAGGTGGAGTTGATATTTTTGGGGTAAATTCAAATAAAAAAATAGTTCAAAATGTAGATAATCTTGATTTATATGAAATAAGCATTTCAAAACTTCAAGGTGGACACAGTGGTGTTGATATAGATAAAAATATACCAAATGGTATAAAACTAATAGCAAAAACTATAAAAGAGTGTAAAGGAAAACTTCTTGATATAAATGCAGGGGAGAGAATCAACTCAATACCAGTAAATGCAAAAGCCATAATTGCAAGTTCGACACCCCCTACTTCTAGTCATGAATTTATGAAAATAGAAAAAATAGATACAAAATCTGAACACTTAAATATATACGATGATAAAATCATCGATTTTATATATGATTTTCAAAATGGTGTAAGAGCTATGAACGACGAATTAAAAGTGGTTCAAACATCGATAAATCTAGCAATTATAAAAACAGGAATAGATGGTATAAAAATAGAATTAAGTGGTAGATCTATGGATAATAGTGATTTGAATGAGTTAAAAAATGAAACTATAAAAATACTCGAAAGTTATGGTTTTGAAGTATCTACAAATGGAAAATATCCAGCATGGAAACCAGATATAAATGAATTTACAAACAAAGTATTGGAAATATATAAAGAGTTCAATCAAAACGCCTCACTTGAAGCAATTCATGCAGGACTTGAATGTGCAATATTTAAAGATAAATTTCCAAATATAAAAGTAGCTTCAATAGGACCAACTATCAATTTTCCTCACTCTAAAAAAGAGCAAACTTCTATAAAATCAATAGAAAATGTTTATAAAATTGTAAAAAAAATTGCTCAAGAGATAAAATAGATTTTTTTATTTTATCTCTTAGTTTAATATATTCTTTATATTGTTTTTTATATACTTCCGTTCACAAAAGTGCCTCCATGGCGGAACTGGTAGACGCGCGCGATTCAAAATCGCGTTCCACTGGAGTGCCGGTTCGATTCCGGCTGGAGGTACCATCTTATAATCCCAAAATATCTATAATTTATCAAATTTCACTATCACTTTTCTTAATTAAATCTCAATTTTTAATAAATAGCTTTTAAACATATTTTAGTTACAATAGAAATAAGTTATCCAATAATATTTTTTCTTTTGGTGTTTTAATGAATAAAAAATTTTCTATCTTTCTAATTTGTAACTCTTTATTATTTGCAAATGATTATAAATTTGATTTAATGAATGATATTTTTGATTTAGATTTAGAACAACTACAACAAATGAAAGTTAATTCCGCTTCCAAAACTACACAAAATTTGAATTTTACACCTTCTAAAATGATTATTATTACAAAAGAGCAAATTGAACAAAGAGGTTATAGAAGTTTAAATGAACTTTTAAATGACTTACCTTCAATTCAAATACTAAATCACGCAGATAGTGGTATTATGAACCAAATTGGTATTCGTGGAGTTATGGGAAATAACTACTTTAAGATACTTCAAGATGGAATAGAAATTAATCAAACCAATGGCGAAATTATAAGTGCTTCTATGCAGTATCCACTTTTTGGTGTTGAAAGAGTAGAAGTACTTTATGGAGCTGCATCTGTTGTTTATGGAGCCGATGCACTAAGTGGAGTTATAAACTTAATTAGTTCTACAAAACAGAGTGGTCAAGCAGGAATTTGGGCAGGTGAAAGAGGATATAAATATGTTTATGCAAATCAAAATTTAAAACTAAATGATGGATTATTTTCATATAAAGCTCATATTCATACAGATCAAGATTATAATTTTGATAAAGAGTATTCAAGTGATTACTGGGCTATAGGTTCACAAGATTTTCAACCTCAAGAGACTAAATCATTAAATTTAAGATATGTAAAAAATAATTGGGACATAGGAGCAGATTATCGTTATTTTTCAGAATCAACTTTAATTGCAATGAATAGAAAAAACTCTCTTTCAAATATTTTTGATGATGATGCAAACCTAAACTATCAATTATTCAATACTTATGCAAGATACAAAGCAACACTATTTAATGATATAGAATCAACAACAACTTTAAGTTATAAATCAACTGAACTTCTAAAAGATAGTTATTTTAGAAATGTATATACCTCTTATGTTCCAGGATATAAATACTCAAAGTCTGAAAGATATGCAATAGAAGAGACATTAAATAAAATATATAAAAATAATAATTTCACTTTTGGAACTTCAATTGAATGGTTTAGTTCTACTCCAATGACTTACGATTTGCCAACACAATCTTTATCAAATGTTTATATAAAAGGTTCAAACAACGAAATATTAGCCCCAATTTATGAAGAGACTTGGAACAATATTGCTTTTTATTTACAAGATCAAATAACACTTAATGATGAATTTCAGTTATCACTTGCAACTAGATATGATAATAGTTCTTCTTATGGTTCAACTGTTAATCCAAGAATCGCTTTGATATATTCAAAAGATTCATTAACACAAAAACTAATATACTCTCAAGCATTTTTAGCACCATCAAACTATAGTAAATATAAAATTTATGGAACAGCTTTAGTACCAAATACATTAGGAGATGGAAATAAATATCAAACAGATACTTTTAGGGTTGCAAATCCTGATTTAGAACCTGAAAAGAGTAAAAGTTATGAATATAATGTTGATTATTTATTAAGTAGAAATGATTTAGTTTCATTTTCAATTTATTATACAACTATTGAAGATTTGATTTTAATAGAAGAAAAAATGCCTGAACAAAAATATTATCTTCCAAATACTACAATTCTTGACCCAAGAGGTTCTAAAAATGCAGCAAACTCTTACATATATGGTGGAGATATTTCATACAATGCTCACTCATATTTTTCTGGATATGAGATAAATTATTGGCTTAATTATAGTTTTGTTGATGGAAGAATAAATTATGAATATGATTATGATTTGCCTTTTTTTGCTCAAAATATTTTTAAAGCAGGAACTACATTTAAACAAAAAGATATAACAGTTTCTCCATCTTTAAGATGGGTTAGTCCCATTAATGCTTCATACTATGTAAATGATGAATTAGCAACAGTAGATAGTTATATTGTATCGGATCTTTATAGCAGTTATGCGCTTGATAAAAAGCAAAAAATCTCTTTTAAAGTTGATAATTTATTTGATAAACACTATTATGGTGTTAGATATAATACTTCATCAAAGTATGAAACCCCACAAAATACAAGAACTATGTTTTTAGCATATACAATTAATTTCTAGGAAAAAAATGAAAATATTTACTTATATAATTTCTCTATTTTTTATCATTACAACACTTTATTCAGAAGATATAAATGAAGAACAAATAAAAGTTGCATATACATATAATTTTATGAAAAATATATCATGGCAAAATGAAACAAAGATTGATAAATATCGTTTATTAATAGTTTCAAAAAATGAGACTTTAAAAAATATGTTTTCAATGTTAGCTTCAAGAAAACAATTAAAAGATAAAAATTTGGAAATTCTGATTTATGATGATAAAAAGAGTTACAAAAATATTCAAGCTATTTATATCGATGAAACTTTTTCAAATATATATGAAAAACTCTTTTTTGAATATGAAAAAGAAAATACTCTTTTTATTAGTGATAACTATGTAGATAAAAAGCAAGTAATGATAAACATAATAGAGAATCAAACAAAAATTAGTTTTGAAATAAATAAGGCAAATATTTTAAATCGAACACTTGAAATCTCTCCAAATCTTATCCTTTTAGGTGGAACTGAAATTGATGTTGCAAAACTTTATAAAAGTTCTCAAGATGCTCTAAAAGAGCAAAAAGAGACTATTAACTCTTTAAATCAAAAAATTGAAGCAAAAAATTCAGAGTTAAACTTTAAAATAAACTCTATAGAAGAACAAAAAGTAGTTATTGCAAATCAAACAAAAAACATAAAAACTTATGAAGAGAGACTAAATACTCAAACTAAACTCCTTGAAAAACAAACTCTTGAAATTGAGGAGCAGAAAAAACAACTAAAAGTAATTCAAACAAATATTGAAACTGAAAAAAACAACCTTTTAAATGCAATTACAAATGTAAAAGAGAAAGAAAAAGTTGTAGAGTCTCTTATAAATTTACAAAAAGACAAACAATTTGAATTTGAAAAAGCTAAAAAAGATTTAGATACTCTAAATTCACAAATAGAAGAACAAAAAAATAATCTACTTCTAAAAGAAAATACTATATCTAATCAGAAAAACATTATATCAGCTCTTGTTATACTTGCAATAATAGTGATTGTTTTAGGATTAAATGGATTAAGATTAAATAGACTTTTAAAAGACTTATCTCAAACTGATGCCTTAAGTGGTTTATATAACAGAAGATATATGAATAAAAAATTAGAAGAAGAGATTATGAAATATCAAAGGTATGGAACACCTTTTTCTCTACTTTTACTTGATATTGATTATTTTAAAAAAATCAATGATACTTTTGGACATGATAAAGGGGATTTAGTAATCAAAAAAATATCTTCATTAATGCAAAAACATATAAGAAATACTGATATATGTGCTAGATGGGGTGGAGAAGAATTTCTAATTTTAGCACCTAATAGTGATTTAAATGGTGCTGTAAAACTTGCAAATAATTTAAAAGAACTTATAGAAAATAGTGAATTTGAAATAAACAACAATGTAACTGTTAGTATTGGTGTTTCTAGTATGAATAAACACCTAGAAGAAGAAAGTTTACTAAAACTTGTAGATAATGCACTTTATAAAGCTAAAGAAAAAGGAAGAAATAGAGTTGAAATTGGCTAATTCTTCAAAGAATGCTTATTAATTAGGTAAACCATAAGCCGCGTTTTGTCAAGGACAATAATTTATCTAGCTACTAAATTACTTTAGTAGTCTTGCGAAGACCAAAATTGTGAAGTAAATACCTAGTCTTCTTGCTGCAGGTTGGGTTTACAAAGCACTTAAGATTACTCAAAAGTCTGGTAGGCTCTTACCCCACCGTTTCACCATCACCGAAAAATCGGCTGTCTATTCTCTGTTGCACTATCCCTTAGGTTACCCTAGCCATTATTTAAATGGAACCACACTTCACAGCAGCCCGGACTTTCCTCTTGAAATTAATCAAGCTATTGTCTGGTTTACCTGCTGTTATTATATCTATTCTTTCTTAAAATCTATTTTCTTATTATGTCATAGTTACTTGGGGGAGTAAATTTGAACATTTCATCTTGTATATCACCATTTTGAACTACGCTTGAGAATTTAATTTCAACATCATTTTCAAGTTTGTCTTTATATTTAATATAGCTAATTTTATTATCATCTTTTGAAGTTTTAATCAAATAATCAACATCATCAATATTTGTAGTATAACTATTTTCATTTACTTTTTTTGAATTATTTAAAAGTTTAATAATATTTATTTCACTCTCAAGTTTTGTATATATTGCTTGTTCAAGTTCTGGTTCATCAACAACAGCATAATCATTATTTATATACACATTTTTAACAACAGGTGTTTTATATTTCCACAAAATTTTTCCACTTTTTTTAATAAAAACATCACCTTTGTATTCAATCTTATTTTGTGAATTTGAAGTAATAACTTGTACAAAACTTGCTTTAAAACTATCTAAATCTCTAATGTCAGTAGAAGCCATACTAGACACACAAAACAGCACAAAAGCAATAACTAATCTATAAAACATACTTTAACCTTTTTTTTTATATAATGTTCGCGATTATAACGAAAAGGAACTAATTTTATGTTAAATGTTTTTTCAAAAATTTTTGGTACAAGAAACGATAGAGAAGTAAAGCAATATAGAAAAAAAGCTCAAGCAATAACTGCACTTGAGGCAAATTATGAAAAGTTAAGTGATGAAGAACTACAAAGTGAATTTAATAAACTAAAAGAGCTTGTACAAAAAGAAGAAAAATCATTAAATGATATATTAATGCAATCTTTTGCAATTACTAGAGAAGCAAGTCGTAGAGTTCTAAATATGAGACCTTATGATGTACAACTTATTGGTGCAATGGTTTTACACGAAGGAAGAATCGCCGAGATGAAAACGGGTGAGGGAAAAACACTTGTTGGTTCTTTAGCTGTTGCATTAAATGCCTTAAGTGGAAAAGGTGTTCATGTTGTTACAGTAAATGATTATCTTGCTTCAAGAGATGCAAATGAACTAAGACCTTTATATAATTTTTTAGGTTTTAGTGTTGGTGCAGTTGTTGGTGGATTAAAAAATGATCAAGAAAGAAGAGAACAATACGCTTGTGATATTACTTATGGTACAAATAATGAATTTGGATTTGATTATCTAAGAGATAATATGAATTATGATATTAATGAAAAAGTTCAAAGGGAACATAATTTTGTAATTGTAGATGAAGTGGATTCTATTTTAATTGATGAAGCAAGAACTCCACTTATTATTTCAGGTCCTACAAATCATAAAAACTCAAATTATGTAAGAGCAAATGAAATAGCTTTAAAATTAGAGCGTGGAGAGTTAATTGAACCAACAAATGCTAGTGAAAAGCCAACTACAACTGGTGATTTTATTGTTGATGAAAAAAATAGAGCTGTTCTTTTAACTGAGCAAGGTCATGAAAATGCTGAAAAATTATTTGGTGTAAATAATCTTTACTCTATTGAAAATGCAATGCTTTCACACTCACTTGACCAAGCTTTAAAAGCTAATTTTATCTTTGAAAAAGATGTTGATTATGTGGTAAAAGATAATACTGTTGTTATTGTTGATGAATTTACAGGAAGATTGAGTGAAGGAAGAAGATTTAGTGAAGGTCTACATCAAGCACTTGAAGCAAAAGAAGGTGTAACAATTCAAGATGAATCACAAACACTTGCAGATATTACTTTCCAAAATTACTTTAGAATGTACAAAAAACTAGCTGGTATGACAGGAACTGCTCAAACAGAAGCTACAGAATTTGCAGAAATTTACAACTTAGATGTTGTATCAATTCCAACAAATGTACCAGTTAAAAGAATAGACAAAAACGACCTAATTTATAAAAGTGAAAGAGAAAAATTTGATGCTGTTTGTAATAGAATCAAACAACTACATGAAAAAGGACAACCTGTACTTGTGGGAACTGCTTCTATTGAAAAATCAGAAAAGCTACATAAAATTCTAGCTGATAAAAAAATTCCGCATACAGTTTTAAATGCAAAACAACATGAAAAAGAGGGAAAAATTATTGCTGATGCTGGACAAAAAGGTGCAGTTACAATAGCAACAAATATGGCTGGACGAGGTGTTGATATTAAACTAACTCAAGAAATTCTTGACCTTGGTGGTTTAGCAATTATTGGAACAGAAAGACATGAAAGTAGAAGAATTGACAACCAATTAAGAGGAAGAGCTGGAAGACAAGGAGATGTTGGAGAGTCTCAATTTTATCTGTCTTTAGAAGACAATCTTCTAAGAATCTTTGGAAGCGATAAAATCAAAAGTATCATGGAAAGATTAGGTATTGAAGAAGGTGAACATATCGAATCAAAAATGGTAACAAGAGCTGTTGAAAATGCTCAGAAAAAAGTAGAATCAATGCACTTTGAATCAAGAAAACATCTACTTGAATATGATGATGTAGCAAATCAACAAAGAAAAGTTATCTACTCTTTTAGAAATGATTTATTAAAACCTGATTTTGATATTAAATCAAAAATAGATGAAAATAGAGTTGAATATGTACAAACTTTATTATCAAATGCAGATATTATAAACGGTATGCCTAGTGAAGACTTTAACTATGAATTTATAAAAATAAAATTTGAAGAAGAACTAAGATTACTTGTTGATATTGAAGATATGAAAAGTAACTCTTATGAAGAATTAGAAACAAGTTTAATTTCATTTTTGGAAGAAGTTTATAATAGAAAAATGGCTAATGTTGATCCTATACAAAAAAGTGAAATTGAAAAAATTCTATATTTACAAATTTTAGATACAGCTTGGAGAGAACACTTATACTCGATGGATACATTAAAAACAGGAATTGGGCTAAGAGGTTATAATCAAAAAGACCCTTTAGTTGAGTATAAAAAAGAGTCTTACAATATGTTTATTGAATTAATTTCAAATATTAAAAATGAAATTATTAAAATACTATATACAATTCAACTTCAAAGCAATGAAGATAGACAAAAAGAACAAGAAGCTATCGCAAGAATGAAAGAACAGTTAGAAGAGGCAACAGAACATATAACTACAAATGTTGCTCAAGAAGCTGTAAAAAATAGCGATAAAAAAATAGCTAGAAATGAAACTTGTCCTTGTGGAAGTGGTTTAAAATATAAACAATGTTGTGGTAAAAGTGGACCAAAAAAAGGTCTAGTTGCAGGAATATAATTTGAATAAAAAATTAATAAATTTTATTGTAAAAAAGTATCTAAGATTTGATAAAAAAAATCCATTCATCTCAATAAGTGCTATTTTGGCATTTATTGGTGTTTCTATTGGTGTTATGGTTTTAATTTTATCAATGGCTATTATGAATGGAACAGCAAAAGAGTTTGAAAGAAAACTTTTTACTATGAATTATCCTTTAACTATTCATCCAAAACTTACAACAATATCACTTGATCAAGAGTTATTAAATCAACTTCAAAAAGAGTTTCCTCACTTAAAATTTTCTCCATTTATTTCATCTCAAGCAATTATTCAAAATGGTGAAACGATGAGTGGAGGAATGATTTTTGGCGTAATTCCTCAAAAAGAAGCTCTAATTAACCCTGTTTATAAAGAGGCTTTGGGCAACTTAAATCTTGATAAATTTGATATTATAACTGGTTCAGGAATATCTAATAAGCTATTTCTAAATCCAGGGACTAAAATAACTCTATATTTTACAGAATTAAATCCAACAGGTTTTTCGATGATGCCAAAAATGAAAAGATTTACATTTGCTAACTCTTTTACATCAGGACTTAATGCTTATGATAAAGCTTATATGTACACATCTCTTGAAGCTTTACAATCGCTAGTAAAAAAGGAAGAAGGAACATTTGATGGAATTCATGTTCACTCAGATGATGCTTTTAAAGATATAGAGAAATTAAGAAATTATCTTGGAAATAAAGCATCAGTTGTTGGTTGGTGGCAACAAAATGGTAATTTCTTTGCTGCTATGAAAATGGAAAAAACTGCTCTATTTATTGTTTTAATGCTAATAATTTTAGTTGCTTCATTAAATATCATCTCTTCACTTTTAATGACTGTTATGAGTAGAAGAAAAGAGATTGCCCTACTTTTATCAATGGGAGCAACAACAAAAGAGATAAAATCAATCTTTTTAAGGGTCGGAACAATAATTGGTTTTTCAGGAATAGTAACAGGTATAGTTTTAGGATTCTTTGGATATTGGTTATTAGACAATTTTGACATAGTAACACTACCAGCTGATGTTTATGGAAGTGCTAAATTACCACTTGATTTAGCAATGACTGACTTTGTTTCTATTATTATAGGAGCTATTATTATTGTTTTAATTTCATCATATTATCCTGCTTCAAAAGCTACAAATATTGATGTAATTGATGTACTAAGAAATGAATAAGCCTTTGAATTAAAAGGCTTATTTCTTTTCTTCCTCTTTTGAACCAATTCCTTTTATAAAATCAAAAAGTGCTGATGGTGAATTTATTATTCTTTTTCCAATATTCATAGGAACACTCAAAGTATCTTTTGTAAGATTTGTTGATACTTCAGGGTCTTCTAACTTTCCATTTAAATTAACTTCTGTTTCTACTCTATTGTTATCCCCTAGTAAAACATAATTTATAACAGGAATTGCACCAACTATTTTTGAATAATCTTTTAAAAATATAAGTTTAATATTTGAAGTTAATAGCATAGTATTCAAATCTAATTTTCCTTTTCCATCAAAATCTATACCATTTCCAACAGTAACTAATCTTTTTATCTCTAATATCTCATTTTGTTTATTATAATTGAACTCTAAATTTCCATTTACTATTTTGTAAGCAAATAGATTAAATCCATCATTTGTAGCCATACCAACAACAGATGGAATAGCTAATAAAGGGTTAATTAATGCAGGAGATGTATGAATAAACATAAGAAGATTATTTAATACTGCTAGATTTTCAATATTACAATTATCAATTATAAGTTTTCCATTTAAATCATTCATTGTTCCATTTGCATGAAAAATAAAACTCCCACCTTTAAAAATATGTTTATCAAAAATTGTATTTATATATTCATCATTTAAATTTGAAGTAAAAATATCAACCTTTTTATCTTTTGATTCTTTAAGAGTAATATTTGTCTCTTTATAATTTAATCCCACATATTTACTATCTTCTCTTACTCTAATTTCAAAATTATCTGTTAAAAATTTATATTTATCATTCAATATAATAGTAGAGTTTTTACCTTTTATATCTATTTTTTTATCTTTATTTTCCTCTTCTTTTTCATCATTAGAAGTTGTATAATACAAATTATATCCATCAATATAAAGAGTTGTTATATCTTTCTTTAATTCTAGTTTTAAATCTTCATTTTTTGTTTTTATAAAAGTTTCACCGTTTTTAATAGTACCAATCAAAGTTAAATTTTTGATTTCGTTACTATTTTTTCTAATTGGAAGATTTAAATCTTTTACATTTGCTTCAAAACTTACTAGCTTATTTTTAATAGTAATTTTTGCATTTTCAAGATTATAAATATCATTTTCTATCTTTAATTTACTATTTACTAAATTTATATTCATATCTTGATTTAACGATTTATCTTTTATTTTAGAATCCAAAATCACATCTAAATTATGTAATGAAATATCTGTTTTATCAGCTATTTCTATTTTTATTTCTTCATTTTTTGATGATATTTTTACTTTTGAATTTTCTATTTTTCCAATAATATCTAAAGAATCTATCATCACATCATTTTTTTGTAAAGGTAACTCCAATCCTTTTACAAATCCTTCAAAATTTATATTTTTTTCATCTTTTATTTGAAGAGCTATATTTCCTTCTTTTATTGAATTATCTTTTAAAAGCTTTGAATATGGATAAATCTTTGATAAATCATTTATATTTACATATATCAAATCAGAAACTTTTATATCTGTTTGCAAATCTTTTAATAATATATCAACTTGCTTGTCAAAATTCATATCTAAATTAGTTTTTTTATCTTTTATATTTACAATTTCATCTTTATCTTTTTTTATCAAAAATGATTTAATATTTGCATCACCTTGAGCTTTTAAAGTTTTTGTATCTAAATCTAAATTTACAACTGCATCTATCATATTTTTATATTTAAAATCACTATTTTTTATCTCAACAATAGTATCATTTAAAACTACTTGAGCATTTTTACTATCAAAAACAAAATTATTTATGGCTATTTGAGCATCACTCAAAGAAAACTCACCATAAGTTGTCATCTTTTTTGAAGCTTCATAGGGAAATTTCATAAGTAGTGAAGCTTGAGTATTTCCAGTTTTTTGTATCAAGGGAAGATTTATTTTATATGCTTTTAAAATATCTAAAACATCTTTATCTAATTTACTATTTGCTTTGATAAAAACATCAACTTGACCTTTTTCTTGACTTGTTAAATCATGAATTGTTACAAAACTTCCATCAAGTTTTTTATCTTTAAAAACAGGTTCAATAAGATCAAAATGCAACTCATCATTTTTATAAGATATATCTAAACTTTTTGTATTAACAACATCAACTTCATTATGAAACCTAATTTTTGCTTTGTCTATTTGAGCTTTTCCTTGAAGTGTATTTTCAAGTATCTGATTATTTTTTATATCATACTCACCATAAAACTCTTGAAGTTTTATATCACCCTCTACATTATCATACATCCAAGCTTCAGCAACTTCATCTAATTGTAAAAACTTTTTTAAAAATTTTAGACTTTTAAATGGCTCACTTGATAAATAAAATTTTGCTTTCTCTTTTGTCATTTCAAGATTAACATTTGTTTGAATATCTTGATAATAAGATTTTCCAATATAGTTTAATTTTTCATTAAAATAATCAATTTTAACGCTTCCTTCAAATAAAACTTCTAAATCTTTTAAATACAATGAATATAAATCAAATACTATTTGTTTGGAAGCAATGTCAATTTTAGAAGATAGATTTATATATTTATTATCCAAATATAATATCTCATCATCTAAAATTATTTTAAATTCATCATCATTTATTTTGAGTTTATCTATGTTTATATTTTGAAAAATTTTTAAAGCTTTAGGAAGTAGTTCTATATTTTTTTTTATTTCTTCAATAGAATTACTAGAACTCTGTTTATTTGATTTATATTCGATATTTTCAATATTTAAAATAAGTTTTTTATCGATTTTAATATAGAATTGCGAAACTAATATATTTGAAAAAGAAAAAGAGTCTATTTTTATGCCTGAATACAAAAACGAGAGAAGAGATATTACTAATAAAAAAAGAAATAAAAAAGAAAATGTTATCATCTTCAGCATTATTGAATTCATCCTTGTTTGCTTGATTGCTGTATTGTTTTATGGAACAACATTTGTAACTTCGACAAAAGTTTTATATATTCCTAAAGGTAGTACTAGTTCTATTATATCATACTTAGATAAAAATGGCTTTGAAATGGGTCTAGTTGATGAACTAATGATAAAAGCTTTGGGATTTGTACAAAGTGGTTGGATAGATATTGGACAAAATAGATTAACAAGATTAGATTTTGTATATAGATTAGTAAACTCAAAAGCAGCACTTAGAACTATTACTTTAGTTCCAGGTGAAAC
>ERZ724515.361-NODE-361-length-17452-cov-7.015290_pt1 | contig 17452 bp, 18 predicted proteins | sample MGYA00376048_ERZ724515 | MGnify/ENA primary metagenome ERZ724515 (study PRJEB28724, sample SAMN07190885) | wastewater metagenome | isolation source: influent of sewage treatment plant in Hong Hong | place: Hong Kong | collected 2016-03-17 ... | reverse complement strand
CAACAACTCGAAGTAGCCGTCGGAGTCGGTGAACGCGATGGTCCGGGCGTTCGGTGCCGTGACGATCGTGTTCGGGCCGGCCGACGAGATCTCCTGCGCCGGCTGCCACCCGGAGATGTACTCCGACATATAGAGGTAGTCGTCCCCGGCCGAGATCCACAGAACGTCGTTGCCGTCGCGCTCCACGGCCAGGTACTCCAGACCCTCGTAGAGAGGATTGAGAGTGGCGACCGTGTCCGGCGCCTGCCAGACGGTCCCGAGCAGGCGCGAGGACCGGATCTTCGACGCCTCGTCCATCCACACCACCGTGCTTCCGTTGCGGGACAGTGCCATCGGCGTACGGAAGTCGGAGGCCGCGCCCGGCAGCACAGTGCCCACCACGACCGGCGCCGACCATGTGCCGTCATCGGCACGCAGCATCGACTTCACCGTGCCGGGGATGACCACCGGGGTGGTCTGCGAACCGGTCCAGTCGACCCACACCACGACCCGAGCATCACGGGACATCTGGGCCCCCGCGACCTCGGCTCCGGCGATCAGCGGCTGGGCTGCCCCCCAGGTGGTGCCCGTGCGCTGCGCGACCAGATAGCCGGTACCGGCGACACCCATCAGGGCGTAGTTGCCGTCGGCACTGATCTGTAGCTCCGAAACCCCGGTGGCACCGGGGATCGCGGCGGTCTTCGACCACCCCTTGGCCGTGGACCGGTAGCGGGCCGCACGCACGGGTCCGGCACCGGTACTGGTCGCGATCCATGCGGCCACGCCACCGTAGTCAGAGATCTGGATGGCGTGCCCGGAGGTCGGACTCAACTGTTGTGGACTCCCCCAGGTGCTTCCCGCATGTGCGGGCGCAGCGACAGCGACGACGGCGACAGCGACCGTCGATCCGATCAGCAGAGACTTCATGGCGGACCCTCCCCTCCCCAGGCGTTTACCGAGGCCCCCATCCCACGATACGCCCGGCACGAGGGCCACAGCCCGGTCAGAGATCCTGCAGCACGGACCACGTCTGCACCGCGGCGGCCGCCGATTCCCGCCCCTTGTCCTCACTGGCTCCGGGTCCCCCTGCGCGGTCGAGCGCCTGCTCGAGGGTGTCGCACGTGAGGATGCCGAAGCCGACCGGCGTACCGGAGTCGAGGGCGACCCGGCCGAGGCCGTCCGTCACGGCGTTGCAGACGTACTCGAAGTGGGGCGTGCCACCGCGGATGATCACGCCGAGCGCCACCACCACGTCATAGGTGCGTGCCAGGTGAGCGGCCACGACGGGGATCTCGAAGGACCCTGGGACGCGGACCTCGTGCACCTGCGCACCGATCTCTGTCAGATAGGACCGGGCACCGGCGAGCAGGCCATCCATCACCGTCTCGTGCCAACTGGCGGCGACGATCGCCACACGGACTCCCGCAGCTGAGACGTTCGCCTCCGCAGCCCTTCCCTCACCACTCATGGCTCTCCTCGTACTCGTGTCCCATCAGTGCGGCTTTGGCCGCGAGATACCGCTCGTTGTGCGGATTGGGTGTGATCGACAACGGCACCCGCTCCGTGATGACGATGCCGAAACCGTCGAGCCCGGCGCGCTTCGCGGGGTTGTTGGTCAGCAGGCGCATCGACCTCACACCGAGGTCGGCGAGGATCTGCGCCCCGGTGCCGTAGTCACGGGCGTCAGCGGGCAACCCGAGGGCGAGGTTCGCCTCCACGGTGTCCGCGCCCGTGTCCTGCAGTTGGTAGGCCTGCAACTTGCTCAACAGCCCGATGCCGCGGCCTTCATGACCCTTCACATACAGCACGATGCCCCGGCCTTCCTGGGCGACCGCCCTCAATGCCGCGTCGAGCTGCGGGCCACAGTCACATCGCAAGGAGCCGAACACGTCGCCGGTGAGGCATTCGGAATGTACGCGGACGAGGATGTCTTCGCCGTCGCCGATGTCCCCGATGACCAGCGCGAGGTGCTCGGTGGGCTCGACAAGACTGCGGTAACCGATGGCACGGAAGTCCGCGATCTCGGTCGGGATCACGGTCTCCGCGACGCGTTCGATCTGCTTCTGGGTGTGACGGATGTGGGCGATCAGGTCGGCGATCGAGATCATCAGCAATCCGTGCTCGTCGGAGAAACTCCGGCATTCGGGCGCGCGCATCATCGAGCCGTCGTCATTGACCAGTTCGCAGATCACGCCGGCCGGCGTGAGTCCGGCCAGGGCGGCCAGATCCACCGATGCCTCGGTGTGGCCGGCACGCTGCAGCACACCACCGGGGACTGCGCGCAAAGGGAAGACATGGCCGGGCCGGGTGATCTCCCAGGGCTCGGTCGCGGAGTCCACCAGGGTCCGGATCGTCCGTGATCGGTCGGCCGCCGAGATGCCCGTGGAGATACCGTCGCGGGCGTCCACACTCACCGCGTAGGCGGTTCCCTTCCGGTCCTCGTTCACCGCAGTCATCGGAGGCAGCAGCAAGCGGTCGAGTTCCTCCCCACGCATCGATACGCAGATCACTCCGCTGGTGTGGCGGATCATGAATCCGACGAGGTCCGGAGTCGCTTTGGACGCCGCGAACACCAGATCCCCCTCGTTCTCCCGGTCCTCGTCATCCACCACGACCACCGGCTTGCCCTCTCGGATCGCGGCGATGGCCTCAGGAATTGGGTCGAATCTCATCGGTAGCCTCCCAGCAACGACTCGACATACTTGCCGATCACATCCACCTCCACGTTCAGGCGCCTGCCGGGAGCGGCATCGCCCAAGGTCGTCGACTGCAACGTCTCCGGGATCAGGCTGACCTCCGCGCCGGTGGCGGTCTTGGCCGACACCGTGAGCGAGACGCCGTCCAGACAGATCGAGCCCTGCGCGACGACGTAGCGCCGCAGATGCTCAGGGATGTCGAAGCCCACAACCTCCCACTCGGGCTCTGCCCGCCGGCCCGTCACGTCTGCGACACCATCGACATGGCCCTGCACCATGTGTCCGCCGAGTCGATCGCCGAGCCGCAGCGCGCGTTCCAGATTCACCCGGCGGCCGACCGCGACATCCGCCAGGGATGTCAGCGCGAGGGTCTGGGCCATGACATCGACGGCGAACCAGTCTGCATCGGCCGCCACAACGGTCAGGCATACACCACTGGTGGCGATGCTCTCGCCATGGATGTAGGGCTCCCAGCGCGCGTCCGGGGTGACCGTCAGCCGGGTGGTGTCGCCGGCCTCCACGGCAGTGATGGTGCCCATCTGCTGGACCAACCCGGTGAACATCATCGCCTCCTGCTGCTGCGGATCATCACATCGTCCCCGACCGACTGGACGTCGTTCACTTGCCATGCGATCGCGGAGTCGATGGCTGAGATCCCCAACTCACCGATCGCCCGCGTACCGGCGCCCAGCATCTTGGGCGCGGTGAACCACACGAGGTCGTCGACCATGTCTGCCCTGATGAAGGCCGCCACCACAGTCGCGCCGCCCTCCAGCAACAGGTGCCTGACACCCTCGCCGTACATCTGCTGCAATGCAGCCGTCACGTCATGTCCAGGGATGGCCGTGAAACCCGCTGCGACGTCGGCATCGCCAAGGACGTAGCGCAGCGGTTGGCGGACCACCGGCAGGTCCCGCACAGTCAGTTGTGGATCATCGGCGCGGTAGGTGCCCGAGCCGACCGCGACCGCGTCGACCTGGGCCCGCAACTCCTCCTGCACCCAGGAGCGGGCCTGCGGGCCGGTGATCCATCGACTCGAGCCGTCCTGTGCGGCGATGTACCCGTCGAGAGTGCTCGCGACCTTGCAGGTGACGAAGGGGCGGTCGTGCGTCACAGCGAAGAGCCATGGCGTGAGGAATGCCCGGGCCTCGTCGGCGAGGAGCCCCTGCGTCACGTCGAGACCGGCTTCGCGGCAGGTCTGCCCGCCACCGGCGGACGTGGTCGGGTCGGGGATCGCGTAGTGCACCGCAGTCACGCCGGCGTCGATCAGAGCCAGCGCACACGGCGGCGTGCGCCCGTAGTGGTTGCAGGGTTCAAGGGTCACGTAGGCGGTGGCGCCACGTGCGGCGGGCCCGGCGTCGGCGAGTGCGACAGCCTCTGCGTGGGCGGTGCCGGCACCCTGGTGTGCGCCACGGCCGACGACCGTACCGTCCGGGGCGACCAGGACGGCGCCGACCCGGGGATTCGGACCGATGGCACCGTGTACATCGCGTGCCAGGGCAAGCGCCTGCCTCATGTACGACTCGCGAGGCACCTGCCCTCCTTCCGCGCACGGGAGGGCACACCGGACACACCGGCTGCGCGTTTCCTCCCATCCGGACTTTGACCGTCGGCCCCGGAGTTCCACCGGATCCACCGTGCACGCACGGGTCGCGGGCTGTTACCGCCGGTTCGGAGTTTCACCGACCCTGGAAACGAACATCTCCATCGTGTCACACGCGACGTCAAGGGACTGTCATGGATACATCAGGTGATCGAGGCAGCAACCGCGGCGGCCCGCAGCGCATCGACCGCCGCCGCGGGGTCCTCCGTGCCGTACACCGCACTACCCGCGACGAACACGTCGGCGCCCGCGTCGGCGCAGATCTCGATGGTCTCGAGGTCGACGCCACCGTCGACCTGGAGCCACACACCCCCGTCACCGATGAGCTGACGTGCCCGGCGGATCTTGGGAACCACCACGTCCAGAAATTTCTGACCCCCGAATCCCGGCTCCACCGTCATGATCAGCAGCATGTCGAACTCGGGTAGCAGATCCGCGTACGGCTCGACCGGAGTGGCGGGACGCAGGCCAAGACCGGCTCTTGCCCCGTGCGCGCGCAGGTCACGGGCCAGTTTGATCGGCGCCGTGGCCGCCTCGACGTGGAACGTGACGCTGCCGGCGCCCGCTTCGGCGTACGCGGGGGCCCACCGATCCGGATCCTCGATCATGAGGTGGCAATCGACCGGGGTGTCGACGGCTTTCAGCAACGACTCGACAACGGGCAGCCCGAGCGTGAGGTTCGGCACGAAGTGGTTGTCCATGACATCCACATGCAGCCAGTCGGCGTGATCGGCCACCGCGTGGCACTCGGCCGCCAGGTTGGCGAAGTCCGCGGACAGGATGCTCGGAGAGATCTGGATTCCCACAGACCCGAGGGTAGTGGCTGCAGCCCTACGTTCCGCCAGGATGTGGCGAACAGGCTCGTCGTGGGCCGAGTGCTGCGAAATGGCCGCCCACCGCAGTCGAGTGCACCGAAACCGCACATCTTCGTGACACTCGTGGCTCCGCCGGGACAGGGCCTCACCGGGGTAGAGGTTCCTCGCATTGGACCGATGGGGCAGGGGCACCGGCGCCGTACTCACCGGCCTGCACAGCCACGTAGTCGCCACAGGCGGTGGAGACCTGGGACGGCACATAGGTGCTCAGCGCGTCAGGGGCGGGTCCGAGCAGGACGGCACTCAGCGCGCCAGCGGCGGCGACAGCCACAACGATCAGGACGACCGCTGCGAGGGTCTGCAAGATGCGAATCACCGGGACCGCGGGATGAGCGTGCCAACCGGCAGGCGCAAGGGAACTCACACAGAGAACATCGGCGAGCACAATGCCGATCTTGAGCCGGATTCAGACATCGGGCACCGAATTCCACGCAGAAACCGCGGACCTCAGGTCTTTCTCAGCAACGCCATGTACATGCCATCGGTGTCGTGGCGCTGCGGCCAGAGCCGCAGCGCGGATCCGTCGGCGCAGTCCGGGACCTCCGCGAGCAGATCCGCAGCCGACTCCTGCACGACGTCCGATCGACCGCGCAGCACGTCGGCGACCACGAATTCGGTCTCCGCCAGGTGTGGAGAGCAGGTCACGTACGCCACGACACCCCCCGGCCTGCAGATATCGAGGGCATGTTCCAGCAGGCGCCGCTGCAGCGCAGTCAGCGTAGGGATGTCCGAGGGCTGGCGACGCCAACGTGCCTCCGGGCGCCGCCGCAGAACCCCGAGCCCCGCACACGGCGCATCCAGGAGGATCCGGGAGAAGGAACCGTCCACGGTGGCTGCGTCCGCGACCTCGACCGTGGCCCGGCCCGGGGTTCCGCGAAGCGCGGATTCGACGAGTTCGGCGCGATGGGGGTGCTGCTCGACCGCAAGCAGGTGCGCCCCCGACGGCAACAGATCGGCCAGTAGCGCGGCCTTGCCGCCGGGGCCTGCGCACATGTCCAGCCAGGCGTCATCGGTGCAGGAGACCTCGGCGCGCGAGAACGCCAGGGCGATCAGTTGACTCCCCAGATCCTGCACACCGGCGCGGCCGTCACGGACCGCGTCGATGCTGCCGGGATCCGTGCGTTCGGCATAGACGCCCCAGGGTGACCACGGGGTGGGCTCCCCCGGCAGTTCGTCGCGGTCGATCCTCCCGGGTCTGGCCACCAGGGTCACCCGCGGAGCCTGGTTGTCGCGCTCAAGCAGCTCCACGAGTTCCTGCGAACCCAACGCGTCCCGGAAAGCCCGGATGATCCATTGCGGATGCGAGTGACACACTTCCAGCAGTGCGTCGCCGGTGAGGCCCTCAGTGGCCCGGTCCAGCAGCGCCTGGGCGTCCTGTGCCGTCAGGCGTCGCAGCACGGCGTTGACGAAACCCTTCGCGGACGCCGCCCCCACCGCCTGAGTGAGCTTCACCGCGTTGTCGACCACGGCATGCGCCGGCTTGTCGAGATACATGTGCTCGGTCAGCGCGAGGCGAAGCACGTCCAGCACCCGCGGATCCACGTCCGACAGCGGTCGGTTCACCGCGGTCGCGAGCACGGCATCCAGGGTCATGCGCCGCCGCAGTGTTGTGTAGACCAGATCAGTTGCCAACCCACGGTCCGGGCGGGACATGGAGTCGTTGGCCAGCCGAGACGCGAGCGCGAGGTTGGCGTACGCGCTGCGCGCACCGACCTCGTGCAGTACGTCGTACGCCGCCCGGCGCGCCGGACTGGTCTTCACTGCAGGACCAACTGCCCGCCGTGCAGTCCACGCGCCCAGTCGGCCGCCGCCATCGCCTTCTTCCCCGCCGGCTGAACCACACCGAGTTCCACGGCGGTGGTGGCGGTTCCCACGAGCACACGGTTCCGATCGACCTGCATCTGACCTGGCGGCAGTGTCTGGTCGCTGATGGTCACCGGCTGCACCTTGACCTTGAGGTCACCGAGCATGGTCCACGCGCCGGGTGCCGGGGTACATCCGCGGATCCTGCGATCGACGGCCATGGCGGGGTCCTGCCACCGGATCCGAGCGTCCTCCACCGTGATCTTCGGGGCCAGGCTGACATCCTCGGTGGATTGCGGCACTGCCTGCAGGGAGCCCTCCTCGATGCCGTCGAGAACCTTCACCAGGAGTTCGGCACCGGAGTGCGCGAGCCGCCCCAGTAGGTCGCCGGCCGTGTCGCGCGGTCCGATCGTTTCGGTGACGACGCCGTAGACCGGGCCGGTGTCCATCCCGGCCTCCAACTCGAACACCGCCGCACCCGTGACATCGTCGCCGGCCATGATGGCGCGTTGGACCGGTGCCGCCCCCCGCCAGGCGGGCAACAGCGAGAAGTGCAGGTTCACCCAGCCCTTGGGCGGGATATCCAGTACGTGCTGAGGGATCAGTGCCCCGTACGCGACCACGGGGCAGCAGTCGGGTGCAAGATCCTGCAAGGCGGCGACGAAATCCGGGTCACTCGGGCGCTGCGGGGTCAACACGGGGATCCCATGCTCCTGGGCAGCCACGCTGACGTGGCTGGGCGTGACGCGATGGCCGCGGCCAGCCACGGCATCCGGACGGGTGACCACAGCCAGCACCTCGTGCCGCGAGGCCAGCAGGGCCTCGAGGCTGACCACGGACACCTGCGGTGTACCGGCGAACACGAGCCTCATCGCGGGGTCCTTTGCATGTGGGGGCTGGTCTTGACGATGGTGTCGGGGCCGAACCAGTCGGACTCGCGGATCTCTCTCATCGCCTGCTTGCGCAACTCCGGATCGATCCGGTCGATGAACAGCACCCCGTCGAGGTGGTCTGTCTCATGCTGGACGCAGCGGGCCAGCAGATGGGTGCCCTCCACCGTGATGGGATCGCCGTACATGGTGAAGCCTTTGGCGACCACCCCGAGCGCGCGCGGAGTGGGGAACCGGACGTCGGGCAGAGACAGGCATCCCTCCTCTTCCTCCTGCATCTCATCGCTGAGATCGAGGTCGGGATTGACGAGATGGCCGAGTTCGCCGTCCACGTAGTAGGTGAAGACCCGTAGTCCCACACCGAGTTGGGGCGCCGCGAGCCCCACACCGGGGGCGTCCATCATGGTGTCCGTCAGATCCTGGACCAGGGTCCGCAGTTGCTTGTCGAAATCGGTGACCGGCGCGGCCGGACTGCGCAGCACAGGGTCGCCGAACAAACGGATATCCACTACTGACACGGATGCCTCCTCGAAGCATGAGTCTACGGGCGGGTCCATGCCCCAACGCCCGTGGTCACCGCCGCGATGTGTGGGTGAGTCGCCGCCGACTCAGCCTTCACCGAGATCCACCGGGTCCACACGCACCTCGACCGGCGGGCGGCCGGCCTTGGAACGGTCGGCCTGGATCCGCTGGACCGCGTGCAGCATCCCGGACGCCCTGTCCCGCGAAGCCAGTAGCAGAGCCTCACTGCCGTCCGCGGTCTCCAACGGACCCAGCACCTCCCCGCTGTAGCCCGCCAACCACTCCGAGACGGCCGACGACGTACCACGCAACCGCACGCAGCGGAACGCCGGCGGCATATGCGCCTGCGTCCGCTCCTGTCGCTCCATGTCGGCCAGGGACGCGAGATCGTTACGGACCAAGGCCTGGACGACGGGCAGATCCTGCGGAGCCACAAGCATGGTTGCGGCTCCAGCAGAGGTGACCGCGACAGCAGCCATCCAGCGGCGCGCAGCTTCCTCCCGGGCACGAAGGGCGCTGCGGGCCAGCAGGACCTCCGTGTCGAGCACGAGCAGCGCCGCGTAACCGCCCGGCACCCGCGGTTCCGACCCAGGAGTGGCCACCACGATCGACGGTGCCGCGTCGATGGTGTCGAGCACACCGGAATCCGCGTCACTGCGGATGACCGGCACTCCCGTAAAGGCCTTCTGCAACTCCTCGGCGCTGCGCTGAGAGCCCGCGCCAACCCCCACGAAGTCGGTGGCCCCGCACGAGGCACACGCATGCTTGAGTTCGTGGCACAACCTGCACCTCGGTCGACCGGCACGATCCGGACGCACCCCACCGCCGCATCGGGAGCAGCGGATGGGATGACCGCATTGCGCACAGATCAATCCCGTCGCGGCACCCGCACGAGGCACCTGCACCAACACCGGCCCCTGCTCGAGCCCGGAGCGCACCACAGCGAACGCCCGCGCCGGGATCCGGCGCCGGTCCGCGTCGGGCTCCACCAGCGCATCCACCCGATACCGGCGCTCACGCGCCGCCTCGCGACTCAGACGCACATCGGCGGCAGTACCGTCGACGAGCCATTGCGCGGTCGCGGCCGTGCGCGTGTACCCCCCGACGATCAGACGGGCACGGACCTGCCAGGCTCGCAGAGCTGCCACCTCCCGGGCGTGCCAACCGGGAGTCTGCGGTTCGACCAGCACGTCGTCGCCGTCGTCCCACACCGCGATCAGCGCCAGGTCGGTGACGGGCGCGAAGACCGCTGATCTGGTGCCGATCACGATCCGGCGGGAGCCGTCGAGGATCTGCAAGTGGGTGCGGTAGCGCACGCGGTTGGACGCTTCAGCGGACACGACCGCCACCAGTTCCGGATCACACAGGGCGCTGACGGCCGCATGTAACCTGCGCACGTCACGGGCATCGGGGACCACCAGCACAGCGCCTCCGCCGCGGGCGACCGTGTCCACGGCAGCGCGCGCCAACATGTCGAAGGGGTCGTCGTGGGGGTGGCAGATCCAGGTGCTCACGCCCTGATCCGGAAGCCCGTAAGGAGCCCACACACCCATGTCCGTGGCCGCAGGTGTCGACGCAGGCGGCTGGGGCGGCCGACCCTCGACGGCAGCGACACGACTGGGAACGGCGAAGCGAAGGACGTCGGTCAAGGTGCCCGCGTATCTGTCGGCCACCCGGCGGCACAGACCGAGCACCTCGTCGGTCAGCACCGGCGGTCCGGACACGCGCTGCAGGGGTTGCAGGGCCCCGTCGAACTCGGCCGGCCCCCGCTCGATGATCCACCCGTTGACCAGCCGACCGTGGAAGCGCACCCGCACCCGGCAACCGGGGAGCGCATCGGCGTCGAGCGCCTCCGGGATGGAGAAGTCGAAGAGCCGGTCCAGATGCGGAAGTGGCGATTCGACCGCAACCTTTGCGACGTCGGCCACTACTCGACAGCGGCCTGTAACGCCGCCACCCGATCGGTCCGCTCCCAGGTGAAGTCCGCGTCCTGCCGTCCGAAGTGCCCATAGGCCGCCGTGCGGGCATAGATGGGCCGCTTGAGGTCGAGGTCCCGGATGATTGCCGCAGGGCGCAGGTCGAAGGTCGCCTGGATCGCATCCTCGAGGCGCTCGTCCGGCACGACGCCGGTGCCGAAGGTCTCAACGAACAAGCCCACGGGGTGAGCGGTGCCGATCGCGTACGACACCTGCACCTCACACCGAGTCGCCAGTCCGGCAGCGACGACATTCTTCGCGACCCACCGCATGGCGTAGGAGGCCGACCGATCCACCTTCGACGGGTCCTTGCCGGAGAAGGCCCCGCCACCGTGACGTGCCATGCCGCCGTAGGTGTCCACGATGATCTTGCGGCCCGTCACCCCTGCGTCGGCAGCCGGTCCCCCGGAGACGAACCGGCCGGTCGGGTTGACGAGGATCCGCACATCGGAGGTGTCGAGGTCGACCTCGGCGAGTTCGGGCTGGATCACGAACTCTGCGATATCGGGGGCGAGCAGCGTATCGAGGTCGATGTCGTCGATGTGTTGGCTGGACACGACCACGGTGTTGACTGCGACGGGCGTGGTGCCGTCGTACTGGATAGTGACTTGGACCTTCCCGTCCGGACGCAGGTAGGGCACGACGGCTTGCTTGCGGACATCGGTGAGGCGGCGGCTCAGACGGTGTGCCAGAGCGATGGGCAGAGGCATCAACTCCGGGGTGTCGGTGCAGGCGTACCCGAACATCAGGCCCTGATCGCCCGCCCCCTGGGTGTCGAGCGGGTCGGAACTGTGCTCCTGGCGCTCCTCCCAGGAGTCGTCCACACCCTGCCTGATGTCGCTGGACTGCTGGTCGAGCGACACGGAGATACCGCAGGAGTGACCGTCGAAACCCTTCTCGGAGGAGTCGTAGCCGATCTCAAGGATGCGGTCGCGCACCACACGCGGGATGTCCACATAGGTCTGCGTGTCGACCTCACCGGCCAGAACCACCAGCCCGGTCGTGACCAGCGTCTCGACCGCGACGTGCGAGTCGGGGTCATCGGCCAGCATCGCGTCCAGGATGCTGTCGCTGATCTGATCGGCGATCTTGTCCGGGTGTCCTTCGGTGACGGATTCCGACGAAAACAGGCGCTTGGCCACAGGCCCTCCTTGGTCTCGCCCGAGTCTACGGAAGCGGTCCGACACGCCTGTCGCCGCCGGCCGTCGGGCGTACCGAACTGGTTGGCAACAGGGTCCCACCAACCAGTTTGGTACACCTCAGACGGGACCAAATGGACATAAGGGCCGCCTGGTGGTACCGAACCGGTTGGCGCAGTGTGGCGTCCAACCAGTTCGGTACGGTGCGCCAACGCACCTACGAGGCGGCGGCGGTCGGCATCGGTTCGCGTCCGTCCTCCGCAGGCGTCAGCCTTCCCCGCAGTGTGAGGATCAGCGCCGACCCGCTCAGGCAGCCGAGCACCGTGACCACGATCCAGATCGCCACGTGTCCGTTGCCCAGCACAAGCGCACTGAACGCCGGTCCCGCGACCCCGGCGAGCCCGAACGCGCCGGTCCCCATCGCGTTGTACCGACCACGCAGGTACTCCGGCGCGATGTCGTTGAGCAGTCCGGGCGACACCGGCGACCACATGGTCTCCCCGATCGCGAAGACCGCCAGCCCCACGCAGAACAGGACCCCGGCGGTCACGGGTGGGACGACGGTCGCGACCGCGGCCACAAGCCAGCTGCCCGCGTAGACCGCCCCGACCACTGCCAGCACGGTCGTGCGCGACTTGCCCTCGACCCGGTTGATGACGAAGAGCTGCGCGACCACGATGACCGCGGTGTTGCAGGCATAGGTGATCGCGAGCCACTTGACCGACAGTCCGGCTTGCTGTGTGACCAGGATGGGCAGTCCTACTTCTTGAGCACCCCACCCACACCCGGCCGTGACGAACGTGAAACCCATCAGGGTCAGCAATCGACGATCGCTGAGCACTTCGCGGTAGCCACCCTCTTCGGCATGCTCCTCAGGGGGCAGCCGTCCTCCGAGTCCTACCAGCGACGCCGCCGCACCGAAGTACGCCAGATACGTCAGCGCGTCGAATCGGTACAGGAGCACGAAGCTGGCGGGGTCGGTCTGGTTGACGATGACCGCGCTGATCAGACCTCCGAGCCCGATCCCCAGATTCAGCAGCATGAACTGCACCCCGTAGGCGCGCTGACGCTGAGGACCGTCGACCAGTCGGGCGATCAACGCGGTCTGGGACGGCCAGAGGTGAGCAGCCCCGAGGGCGTACAGGCCCGTGATGAGGAACGCCGTGGAGATGTCCTCGATGAAGGGGAAGCACGCGACTCCGGCGGCCTCGATCAGCAGACCCTGCATCAGGATCGGCCGCGGCCCGAAGCGGTCGATCAGCCAGCCGATCGTGGGGGTGAGCACGAACTGCAGGCCAGCCACCCACGCGACCACCAAGCCCGCGGTCGTGGTGGGGATACCGCGGATGTCGTGCAGGTACACGATCAGCAAAGGGATGGTCAGACCGTTGCCCACAGCGGAGAACGCCAGGCCCAGAAGCAAGCGTTTCAGTGGCGCGGGCACGCCTCAGAGGGTACGGCGTGACGGGATGGGCGGGTGCGAGGTTTTCGGACGCACCACGTCAGAGGAGTCGGTCGACCACCGCGTCGAGCACCTTGTGGGACAACTCCACCTTGCTGGTGCCGGGGATCTCCTCGGTGACCCCGCCACCGAGCAGGAGCACGGCCTCATTGGTGTCGGTTCCGAACGCGCGCTCGTGCCCCACCGGGTTGGCGACCATGATGTCGCAGCCCTTCTTGGCGAACTTCTGCTCAGCGTGCTCGAGCCAGGTCCCACTGTCATCGCCGGTCTCAGCAGCGAACCCTACGAGCAGCGGACTCTTCCCCTGCCGCTCGGCGACCAGCGTAGCCAGCACATCGGGGTTGTGGACCAGGTTGAGGTCCAGGGTCGAACGGTCCGTCTTCTTGATCTTGGCGTCCGGAAGCGTCTCCGCTCGGAAGTCCGCGATGGCGGCGGCCATGATGATCACGTCCGCTGCCGAGGCCAGGTCCCGGGCGCACGCCAGCATCTCGTCCGCGGTCAGTGCGTCCACCACCTCCACACCTGCTGGAGTGGGCACATCGACATCGCCGCGGATCAGGGTCACGCGGGCGCCTCGGGACACCGCCGCCGCCGCCAGTGCCATGCCCTGCTTGCCGCTGGACCTGTTGCCGATATGGCGCACCGGGTCAAGTCGCTCCCGGGTGCCGCCGCCACTGACCACGACGTGACGCCCGCGCATGTCCTGCCTCAGATCGTGCTTGGCCAGGGCAGCCTGCACGATCCAGGCGATCGCCTCGGGTTCAGGAAGTCGCCCGGGGCCGGAGTCGGCGCCGGTGAGCCGGCCGGAATCGGGGTCCACCACGAGCACCCCGCGATCGCGCAACGTGGCCACGTTCGCGCGGGTGGCGGCGTGTTCCCACATCTCGGTGTGCATGGCCGGGAACATCACCACCGGGCAGTGTGCAGTGAGCAGGGTGTTGGTCAGCAGGTCGTCGGCGAGGCCGTAGGAGGACTTGGCCAAGAGATTGGCAGTGGCCGGCGCGACCACGACGAGATCGGCCTGCTGGCCGATCCGCACGTGCGGCACCTCGTGAACGTTGTCGAAGAAGTCCGCCGTGACCGGCCGGCCGGACAGCGCCGACCAGGTGGCAGCGCCGACGAACTCCAACGCGGTGCGGGTGGGAACGACGGTGACATCGGCGCCGAGCGCCTGGATGCGGCGCAGGACCTCAGCGGCTTTGTAGGCGGCGATCCCGCCACCCACACCGAGGACGACCTCGGGGCTCAGGCTTCGGTCTCCTCGACCGTGACGGTGCTGGTCTCCAGCAACCCGTCGTTGATCTCGCGCAGGGCGATCGAGAGGGGCTTCTCGTGCTGGTACGTCTCCACGAGCGGGCCTACGTGCTCCAGTGCCCCCTCGGAAAGCTGGCTGTAGTACGCGTTGATCTGGCGGGCGCGGCGAGCGGCCTCGATCACCAACGAGTACTTCGAATCGGTCTTTTCGAGCAACTCGTCCAGCGGGGGGTACGTGATGCCCTCGGCACGACTTTCAACAGCCACAGGGGAACCTTTCGTCTTCAACGACTCCCCCCAGAGTAGCGGATGGCTGCGTAAGCGGGAGTCCGCGGCTCTTCCGGTCGGTGTGCGGGGGTCTCGGGCGGGGCCCGAAGCAGCCCCTCCACGACGTTTCGCGGCATCCGTGAGTCCCACGCTCATCGGTGAGTCCCACGCTCATCGGTGAGTCGAAAACGGCCGCAAACCACTCACCGGAGTGCACAACCTCTAACGCCGAGCCGGAACCGCCGCCCTCACACGATCAAACGGCCGAGTTCTGCGGCAGCCGCAGCGATGTCGACGTTGCGCACCACGTGGTCGAACTCCCCGACGGCGGCCAGTTCCGCGTCGGCACGGGCCAGGCGGGCCCGGACGGCCGCGTCATCTTCCGTGCCACGCCCCACGAGACGGCGCTTCAACTCCTCCGCGCTCGGCGGCTCCAGGAAGATCAAGACGCACTCAGGCATGGCCTCACGCACCTGACGTGCACCCTGCAACTCGATCTCCAGCAGGACCGGCCGCCCCTGCGCCAGATGCTCCTCGACAGGACCACGCGGGGTTCCGTAGGAGTTCCCGGCGAAAGTCGCCCACTCGAGCATCTGGCCGGACTGTGCCCGCGCGGCGAACTCCTCGCCGGTCAAGAAGAAGTACTCACGACCGTCCTGCTCCCCCGGCCTGGGCGCCCGGGTCGTCGCCGACACCGACAGCCAGATGTCCGGGCGGTCAGTGAGCAACTCGGCGACGACGGTGGACTTTCCGACACCGCTGGGGCCGGAAACGACGTAGAGCCGGCTCACCGGGCCAGGACTTCGTTCAGGCTGGCGATCTGATGCGGTCCCAGACCCCGCAGACGGCGGGTCGGGGAGATGTTGGCCTGCTTCATGAACCGGTGCAGACGCTGCGGACCGACTCCTGGCAGGCACAGCAGCGCCTCCTGCACACGCAGGGCGGCAACGACCTCGTCGACGTGGGCCAGCGCGATGAGGTCGTGCCAGGACAGGTGTCCGCTTCGTAGATGGGCCTTCACCTCGGCCCGGCGACGGCGGTTCGCCACCGCTTTGGCACTGGCCGCCGACCTCTGTTCGCTGCTCAGGGACGGGGGTTGCACGGCGTCGACCCTACCGAACACCGTCGAGCGCCTCCACCGCTTCGGCCGCAATGGCACGCGCCGCAGCCCGTGGGTCGTCTGCGGCCGTCACCGGGCGACCCACAACGAGCAGGCCGGCACCGGCCGTGATCGCGTCCTCGGGGGTGACGACCCGCTGCTGGTCGGCGCGCTCGGTCCCCGCCGGGCGGATGCCGGGGGTGATCAACAGGGGCTCGTCGCCGAGCAAGGCCCGCAGCGTGGAAACCTCCTGCGCCGAACTCACGATGGCCCGCGCGCCGGCTGCCACCGCCACGCGAGCCCACCGCATCACGACCTGCTCCGGTGTGCCGGAGATCCCGAGTTCGGCCAGATCCAGGGCGCCCAGGCTGGTGAGCACGGTGACGGCCGCCACTCGGGTGTGCGGCAGGGCCTCTGCGACCGCCCCGATCCCCGCCTCCCCGGCCGCGGCATGCACCGTGAGGATGTCGGGCTGCAGTTCTGCAACGGAACGTGCGGCACCGGCCATCGTGTTCGGTATGTCATGGATCTTCAGATCCAGGAACAGGGCGCAGTCGGGAGCGGCCGCCCGGATCTCGGCCACGCCCACGGCGCCATCCCGCAGATAGGTCTCCAGACCCACCTTCACGTGCGAAAAGACGCCGTTGACCGCATTCGCCCACCCACATGCGGTGTTCAGGTCGGGTGCGTCGAGTGCCAGCGCGATGGGAGCTGTCATGACCAGGTTCCTCTCCTGCGTGATCGGGGCCGCCTTCTACAAGGCGGGAAGGATCGGGCCGTTGGGGAAGGAAAGACCACGTGCACATCCTTCCCGGATGTACGGATGCTTCCCGCCTTCGTGAGGGGGACGGAGACGGTCACGCCAACCCTCCGCGGTGTGCGATGCCCACGGCGTCGGCCACGGTCGAGAACCCCCGCTCGTCGAGCAGCGCGAGCAACTCCTTCTGCACTCGCAGCGGTGCCGACGGGTCATGGAAGGTCATCGTTCCCACGCTGATCGCCGAAGCACCTGCGGCGATGAACTGCAGGGCATCCTGGCCGGTCGCGATCCCGCCCATCCCCAGGATGGGCACGTCGGGCAGGACTTGGTGGACCTGCCACACGTTGCGCACGGCGATGGGGCGGATGGCGGGCCCACTCAGGCCACCGGTGACGCCGCCGAGGATCGGCAACAGGGTTTCAGGGTCGATGGCCATCCCGAGTGTGGTGTTGATCATCGAGAAGCCGTCGGCCCCGGCGTTACGGCAGGACAGCGCGATCTCCGCGATGCTCGTGACATCCGGGGAGAGCTTGGCGAAGATCGGCACGCTCGAACTCGTGTTGCGCCGGACCTGGTGGATCACTGACGACGCCGACATGACGTCGCACGCGAAGACCTGCCCCCGGCTTTCAACGTTCGGGCAGGAGATGTTGACCTCGATGGCCTTCACGTGCGGTTCGTTGCGAAGGATGCGGGCGAGTTGGGCGTACTCCTCGACGGTCTCACCGGCGATCGACACGAATGCGGCGACGCCACGCTGCGCGAGCCAGGGCAGATCGTTGGCGAGGAACGACTCGATGCCCGGTCCTTGCAGTCCGATCGAGTTGAGCATCCCCGACGGCGTCTCCACCATCCGCGGTGTGGGCCTGCCTGAACGCGGCCGCATCATGATGCTCTTGGTGACCACCCCGCCGATCTCAGTGAGGTCGAAGAAGGAGGCCAATTCCTTGCCGGCAGCCGCACAGCCGGATGCGGTGAACGCGGGCCCGGCGAACTCGACGCCGGCCAGCGTGACGCGGGGATCAGTCATTGCGCGCCTCCGGGGCTCCCAAGGTGTCGGCAGGCACCGTCCCCACCTCCGACCAGCGCACCCGATCACCGAAGAAGACCGGGCCGTCGGTGCAGGA
>ERZ724515.357-NODE-357-length-17562-cov-4.134632_pt1 | contig 17562 bp, 31 predicted proteins | sample MGYA00376048_ERZ724515 | MGnify/ENA primary metagenome ERZ724515 (study PRJEB28724, sample SAMN07190885) | wastewater metagenome | isolation source: influent of sewage treatment plant in Hong Hong | place: Hong Kong | collected 2016-03-17 ... | reverse complement strand
ATACTAAGACTCTTGGAAAATTATCCCAGTATAAATTAGGAAGAAGCACTATGTATAAGTTTTAGGTAACAGTTTAAGTAGAGTAAGTGTAGTATAGACCTTAGTATAGACCTTAGTAAAAGTCTTAGTATAACTCAAGTAACAATCGTGACACAATTATGAATAAATTTAAGCTAACTTTCAGCATAAATCTTTAGACAATAAAAAAGGGAGTCCAGCTAAAACTCCCAGCTACAGTTTATAATAAACCATAACCAAGAATCCTAACCAGACTCCCTTATAAAATAACTGAATATATTTCAACTCAGTTTTCTAAATCAACATTTTTCAAAATCCCATAAAAAGTAATTTTGACTTTCTGTAATATATTATCTCCAAAACTCTTTCAAATCTTTAACTATCGCAAAGAATCCAATCCAGAACCCTACCTCAATATATTGATTCCAAAAGTTATAATCCTCTCTTGGAGCTATTCCTGTTAATATACTCAATCCCCAAATAACACCATAGATAATTCCTGCACAGACTAAGATTATAATTCCAGTTAATATACATCTGAATAGAAACTGTGCAAACTCTTTTAACTTATTTTTCATATTTACTCCTTATAATGTTTAGCAATCATTTCCACAACAAGCATCACAATCACACTCTTCACAGATGCAATCATCTTCAACAGTTACATCAAGATTTAATTTATACTTCCCAGAGTTAAGTATTTCACAAACTTTCTCTGCTGTTTCTTTTGTCATGTATATCTTTTCAGGGTCAAACCAGTGGTTAGCCCTCGCCATATTAAATGTCCCATCTTCTCTTACATAAATATAGCAATTATCTTTATCCATATCAAACTCAAACTCATAAGCCCCACCAATACTATGTGCTAAAGCTTCCAATCTGTTTGCTCTAATATTTCTTCTAGCTGAAACATAAGCAGAATATGCTGTATCTCTTATCAAACCTAACCTGCTTAAATCCTCAGCACATTCGTAGCAAATATCTTCACCAAGATTATGAATCTGCAAGTCATTGCCTTCTGATAAAACATAAACATAATCTTCTGGAACTTCAACTCCTGCTGTTGGGTCTAGCTCAGCTTCTTTAGCTTTCTGTGCGTCTTTTTCATCAAACTCTTTGATTTGACTTTCTGCTCTTTCCACTAAAACTTTACTATGCGTTAAAAATGATTCTAATTCTTCTCTTGTGTATTCTCTATTTTCCATAATATTTCCTTCTTAAAATTTTAATATATAGTCAGCTTCTAATTAAAGAAGCAACAGCTCTTGTATAATCTATTAATAAAATGCACTGCTCATATTCTTCACAATATAAACAAGCAGGTATATCTTTACTTTCAATACACTCTTCAATATTGATGCGTTTCTCTTGTAAGAAAGCATCATCTTTAATTTGTTGAAGAGACTCTTTATAAGTTAGTTTGTTCACTCCAACCCTCCCACTCAGCAATCTGTAAAGCTAATTGTCTAAACTCCCACTGAGTCTTTGGTTTAGTTCTTAGCTTCAACATATTGTCTAGGACTCTTGGCATCATCCCTGTCCATATTTCTGTATAAGCTCCTTGAGGAATAATCCTCCTAGCATCTTGTGGTTTAACTCCTTGCTCAAGTGCTGAGTAGTAATGATTCATACAAATGTCTATAACTTCTTGAGTTGTATAATTTCCAGTATATTCAGTAATATCATTTACACTTTTAATCTTCTGCATTTTCTCATCAATATAAAAATCAAAAGGAACTTTCTTACCACTCACATATCTTCTACTAAGTTCTTGTAGATGGAAGTTATGTCTATTCCACTGCTTAGATGTTGCGATGTCCATTTTAACTTTATATACTTTATAGAACTTCTTGATAATCTCTATATCTTCCTCGGAAGTGTTGAAGTATTTCTCACTAAGCTCTTGTGCTTTTTTATAATCAGTTGTCCAGCCTAAGTCTTGCAATAATGCTCTTAGATTTGTTAAGAGGATTCTCTCCCCGTTATAATCAAACACCTCACCAAACACAGAAGAATCTGGTTGTGGAATTGTATCAATTATTTCTTTAAAGAACATCTCAGCATTCGTACTTTCTCTAATTAAAACAGGAATAAAGGCAAAGCTACTACTAGGAATCCCTATATCTTCATTAGCAAGTCTATCATATAAGCTTTCACTCCCAATCTTATCAGGAGCTTGATAGCAAATAGATGCAACAGCAGTCACTACATTTAACCTTGCTTGATGACTTGAGTTAGCTTTACTAAAATCATATTCTTGAATGAAGGCAATGTTGTCATTAAACACATTATTATTTTCTCGCACCATCTCTGGTAAATTATTTTTCATTTATCTCCCCTAAATCTTTCCATCATATTCTGCTCTACAATCTTCTAACAAACTTTCCTCAGCAACATCTTCAAAGATATATGTAGAGTTTCTTGTTACAACAGTTATTACTTTATCTTTAACCTCAATGCTTTGCAAGATGCTTGTTCTATAATTATAAGGAGCAAGTCCTCTAGCTTCTTGAACAAACAACACTGCTCTATTTTTGTTATCTTCACACTTAAATTCATAAATGTCAATCCTAACCATACACTTATCTAAATGTACGAACATAGGATTGCTTGAAGAAACTTGTCTGCATCTAAAGTCTTGTAGAATTGTAGCAGGAGTTTGCTTAATATTTTCTTTCATCAATTCTCCAGCCTATCTACAACATTTTCTATTGTGAACGCTTTATTATCATATTGTAAATCAATAAAGGTATCAAGTAACTCCCCAATACTTATGATAATACCTTTATCCATAAAATAATAATTTACTTCTTCAATAAGTTCTAAATCAATCTTCATTATCTCTCCTTAGCTTCTTCGGCTTGTTGTTTTCTTAATTTCTTGTCTTGGTCTAATTTATTTTTAGCCAACTTGAACCTAACATCATCTTTTGTAATATATTCTTTTTTAAAAGGAAGCTCAATCGAGTCCTCAACTAAATCTCTCATTAGTCCTTTATTATTATATCCCACCCAAGGTTTATCTTTAGTTTGCAAGTCCACCCCTTTTCCATATTCTGTAATTTTCTAAGATATAATCAATCTCAATCAAAACTATAATAGTATCTCTGTTGTAATTCTTGATGAAATACCCTAGAAAGACTACCCACATTAATGCCCCATAAAAAGGAATTAACCAAGAAGCCCACTTCTGTAATCTTGAAAGTGGCTTACATCTTTTAATATAAATCTCAGCATTTATGTTGAATATTGTAGGGTCATCTTTAGACAAAACCTTAACACTAAGTAGAATTACAACAACCACAAACATAATAACATTCAACAACCAACCCAACATAATCCAATTTAAAATCTCTTCCATCATAACTTCACCTTTACTTCATAATTTATTTCACAAGAATCTTTCATAACCTTTTGATAACCTTCCCTACTTTCTAATTCAATAGATACATCATAAGTTTCCTCAAACAACTTTGTCATATTTGTTATAGCTAGACCAAGTTGGGTAGCTCTCTCACGAATATAGCTTGGAGTGTGTGGCTGGGTTTCTTGTATAGAGCCCTTGGCACAATGTTGTTGTAAAATCTCTTTCACAAGAGTCTCTGGTGCTATAAACTTAGCCTCAGCTTCTGCTGTTAAATGTTTTAATAAGGCTTCGTTTTTAATTTCTAGTTTCATCTTACTTCCCTAAAATCTATTTTAACATCTTCATCATAACTAGCTCCTATAGAGCCAACAACTCCATCATTCTCATCAACTATATAAATAATAGTTTCATCTAGTGTTTGATATAAAGAGAAGATTGCGTAATCTCCAATCTCTTTTACTTCATTCCCTTGTATTTTAAATACTTTGTCTAATGTTGCCATTTAATTTCCTTCACACTTATAAATATTCTCTCTGAACCAATCTCTTTCTTTACCTTTTCTAAAAATAGCTCTTACGAAGAATTTTACAAAGCTATATATTGAAAATAGTAGTGAGCCTATAATAAAAAGTGCCACACCTAAGATAACAACACCAACTACTAAGGTTATACCCTGTGTCAGATATACCTCAGCGGGACTACTAAAAGCCCTAGCACCAACTACACAAATATCTGATTGAATTGTTATATAACCAACTGCATAGAAAATACTACAAACAATTAATGCTAATACTCCTATAAAAATAATTGTAGCTAAGGAGAATGTTATAAAATCCTTAACAGGTTGTTGTAATTTGCATTTCATCCAATAATCTCCTCATAGCTCGTTGCTACATTTTTATCTTCTCTCACTTCAATAAATCTTGGCAAATACAAACTGGCTGGTTTATCTTTTTTACTTTGTATAAACTTATTATATTGAATCTCAATAATCTTTCCAATAAATTCATCTGGGTGTTTGTTTCTATCTAAGTCAGTTAATCCTGAACCACAATCCACTTCAATTCTTCCACAAGTTGTTTGCAGAATTAATGAACCAATCTTACCTTCATACTTACCTTTACCTAACTTAATCCCAACACAGTATAGGTCTGCATCATATACCTCTTTAATCTTTACCATATCTTTTGAAGTCCCATCTTCCCAGATTGTATCTAACTTTTTAACAACAGCTCCTTCAAAACCTTCTGAGATATATTCATCAGCAATAGCTTGTGCTTCTTTCATTGAATAAACTCGATAAGAGGGAATTGGTTGTAAACTTTGAGTCATAAAACTCAAACGGATAGCTTCACCAAATCTTTCTGTGTAGGGTCTTGTTGAAAGTCCATTCTCAAATTCTGAGAAAGTTAATGAGTCCCATACTTGAAAGTTTATTGTTGAATCAATCCAATTAAATTCATCTCTCTTTTCAGCCAAGTCAAGTTTTGCTTTAGTTCTTCCACTTTTAGCTTTATCTTCTAAAGTTTCTAAAGTAGATTCCCTTTTAATAAATTTTGTAAGCAATCCATTTCCAGTCTTTCTATCAAATACTTTTCCATCTTCTATTATTAAAGCCTCACCAACAATTACACAATTAGGTAAATGCTTAAGTTCTTTTGAAAGTTTATCTGAAGTCCATTGTGTTCCAGCTCTTGTTAGAAAATTCACTTCACCATCTTGTATAATGATGTAACTAAAGACACCATCAGCTTTAAGCTGTGTTAGAAAACCATCAGGCATTGTGTCAAATCTTTCTAATGTTTTCTCATCAAGCTTAGAGCAACGCATATATGGAATTTCCTCAATCAAATCTTTGTAAACTTCATTGATAATTCCTACACCAACTCCTGCTCTAATATCCCGACCAATAGCTAACTCAAATAATTCTCTAATAGTTTGGTTGGCTTCTAAGAGGAAGTTTCTCACATATTCTAGTGCTTCTCCTCCCGTAATAATTCTTCCAGAAAGAACATTTAATACATCTCTTAATCCAGATAAATCTTGCTCTTTTATTTCATAAGAAACTACATCAGGAATCTTTCGCATGTAATAATTAATTCTTGGATTATAAACTCTGATTAAAAACTCTTTGAAAGGTTCGTAATCAGAATACCTTGCTAAAACTTCCTTCTTATAATTTAGAGAAGCATCTACTCTCAACTCTTTTATAATTTCTAATATAACTTGTGCATCTTTCATTTTCTATTTTCTCCTATTCTCACACTCTTTTAGTTTATATGCCAACACATCTAATGCTTCCTCTTTTTCAAGAATAATGTCACCTACCAGCCCTAACTCTTTAAGTGCCTCTTCAATATCTTCATCCTCAGGAGCATATCCTGCAAGAAACATTTTTAAAATCTTTACTGCCTTCATTAAGCAACCTTACCTAAATCTTTATGCTTCATATCTTGTTTATACTTTGTTGCCAAATACTTATACTCCATTAATCTATAAGCTCTTTCTAATAATTTATCTTCACTTTTCATCATTGAATCCTTTAACTTGCTCATAATAATACTCCTTTAAATTTTTTAATTGAATCTTCCAACTCCACAATCTTAGCACAACTCTCTTGGTAAGCTTTACCTAACTCTTGACATCTGGCTTTAACTTTAAACATTTCATCTTTGAAGCCTAACATTTCTTCAAAGTCATCTTCGTGTAGAGTTAGCTCAAGTCCACTTCTGAGAACATATTTTGTGTAACCATTTCCTTCATATAAACTAATCATCTAACAACCTTCTTTATTTTCATTTTATAAGTGTCCCCGCCAGATACAAAGGTCCTTTTGCCTTTATCACATATTAAATCCTTCTTAAAGATTACTAAGTTATTCATACTTAGCTGTTCTAAATCTAATACCAACTCAGACGGAGCATCTCCCTCTTTAAACCTAATATGCCATTTCTCATATAATTCATGATATTTCATTTTAGCTCCCCAATCTTAATCAAACCTGCTCTATAAGCTTTAACAAAACTTTCATCATAAGCTAAGTTCCCATTCAAGCCATTTATTGCCAGTTCTTGTGCTAGGTTTTTCTGCTCAGCCTTCATATTTTCTCTATCTTCAATTTCTTTTATTTCCTCTTGGGTCATATCTCTTTCAAAATCTAACTCAATAGTTTCATAAGGATACTCTTCACCATACTCTGAATAACTTCTTGCTTCAAAGGCTATTGTAGTAAGTGTTGCATTATTGTGTTTAGATAATTCTTCTTGAACTCTCTGCACCAACTCTTTTGCAAATTCTTCAAACTCTTTGATTGATTCCCAGTAAAGTGAATCCCCTTGACTATATAATTCTACTGTTTGTGATGTTCTCATTTATTTTCTCCTAACTCCTTTTCCCAAAATTTATCAATATCTTCCCGTAATCTTTCAAAGAAGCTATCTTCACCATCATCTCCACTAAACAACCAATCTAATCTTTGTGTATAAATTTGTGCTAGGTTTAGATAATCAATTCCGTTTGAAATCTCTTGAAGCAACTCTTCTTTCCTATCATATTGATGATATTCTTCATCATTCTCTATTTTAACTTTTGTTTCTTCTAACTTCTCAATAATATCTTGTATGTGATATTGTTGGTACTCAAAGTATCCACCTGACAATGTTAACTCCTTATTAATTTGTTTCTTCAGTGATATTATACAAGTAGTTTTATAAGAGTTTGCTTAAATTGTGTTATATTTTATGTTAAATTTATGATTTTTGTTTGATTATTTATACTTTTGTAGTATTTTTGTAGAAATTATAGGGAAAAGTCCCTATAATTTGATTTTTGTAGTATTAATTCTAAGTTATTTGACTAGAACCAAGTGTAAATTCCGTGTATAATACCTATTGGAGGTAAGAACACACCTATTGTTGCTAAAATAGTTTCACCAGTTGCTGTGAAAGTTTCTAATTTGAATATGTATAGGATATTTGAAATATATCCAACAAAGCCTACCACCCAAAGGAATAGTAAGGTTAATCCTGCAATTAATCGTATCATTTGTTTTCCTTATTTAGTTTTATAATATAAGCTTCCAATATGATAAGCATCAGCTATATCATACTTTCCACTAGATATTGTTTTATATCTTGATTCAAACTTCTGCTGAATCTTATTGGGTAAAGCTTTCCACATATCTGGTTTCTTAGCTTTACCACTTCCTGTTGCACTTTTCTTAACTGCGGTTGGGGCAAACTCTTCCCACTCTAAATTATTGATATGACATAGAATCAGTATCTGAAAGTATATAGCCCCGAGAATTCTAACACTACTAGATATACTGCCAAAGCTAAGCCCTTCCAAAACAACTTTGTCAATATTTTCTTCATCAATAATCTGCTGAAGTCTATTTGCTAGTTGATATAGCTTAATATGTTGCTCATCAGCTTTGTTTAAAGGCTGTATAACACCAAAGTCATATAGTAAGCCATCTTCAAAGATGCAATATCCCAGTGAAGAAAGTGAGGGGTCTATTGCTAGAACTCTCACCCTTCTTTCCCATCACAATCTTTACAAATTAATGCTTTAGAATAATCTGCTTTATACAATGTGTCTGGTGATTGTTGAGCCCATTTTTCCCACTTTCCTGAAGCACCATTCTCAGCCCATTCTTTTGCTTGAGTTAAGTCTTGCTCTCTTGAATTAATTTCAGCTAAACACTCTTTCATAGCTTTTCTGAAACAATATCCTAGTGATTTAACTCGCTTAGGTATTTTCTTATACTCTTCATAATTAACCAGCATAGCTTCAGATAAACCTTTGTTTGCATATCCCGATTTAGCTAATGAGCCTGTAAAGACCACAAAACGGTCACATAGTGAATCAATAATTTCATCAATTACACCATCTGCATCAATTTCTTCTTTAGCTTCCGAAGCATACATATCTAACTCACTTGCTTCATCATAATCTATGTTATTTCTTTGGATATTCCAATCAATAATTTGGGATTGAATTTCTGCAAGTTTATAGTTAGGAATCTCGTAATCTTCCCCTAATAATTTCGTAGCGAACTGTAAGCCTAATTCAATTTGCTTAGGGTTTAGTTCAGGTAATTGTGCTTGAACTTCTGTTGCAATAGCTTCAGCCTCTTCTTGCTCAGCAATCCCTAAAAGACCAACCCCATAAAGAGTATCAAGCTCATCTTGTGTTAAATCTTCATTTACTTCTGTTGCTAAGCTGGCTGTTGCTATTGTTTCAGTAGGCTCTGAAAAAGATATTTCAATACTTTCTGCTACTGGTACTTTTTTACCTACCATTATAAATCTCCCTCAAACTTATCTTCTACTTTTACTTTCAAAACTAATGCAATAAGTCCTGCAATTAATGCTACAACTATTGCTACATCCCCAAACACAGCACTATCTAAACAAAATGATGTAATAACTCCTGCACCAACAAATGCAAGTAGAAACACTAATGCAATAATTGATTCAAGAATATTCACACCAATAAGTTTCAGAACATCTTTCTTACTCTCCATCATCTTCTCCATTAGTTAAAGCATACCAAATATCAATACCAAATCCTTGTGGAAATTGTTTATCCCACTCTTTAACAAATTCTGAATCTTCTTCATAAGTTGCCATTAGTTCAAAATCATCTTTTTCAAAATTACCATCAATCTCTGAATGTTTTCCTGATATTTCCCCTAAATAAATATAGCTTCCTATTTTAGTATTTAAAAGTTCAAATGCCTCTTCTGTTAATAGTTGTACCTCTTCCCCAAAAGCATCCCTTAAACCAAAGTCAAATCTAACTAAGTATCTTTTCTTACTCTCCATCATAATATCCTTCATTTATAAATGTTAAATCTAAATCATTAGATTTCTGCATAGGCACTTCTAAAAGTCCTACCGTTGTTTTTGTTGTTACTGAAACCATATTGAAATGATTCAAGAGATATTTATATGAACTACTTAGAATATTTACCTGCTGGAGTTTTATCAACTTTCCTGCGTTAATATTATGTAGCTTAGAAATACCACCTAGACCATTGTAACAAAGGAAAGGTTGAAGAGTTTGGCAATCACCAACTACTTCAACCTTTCCTAAGAATTTTGACAAATGTTTTCCCTTTTTAAAGTTGCCATAAAGTCCTATTGAGATAGTTTCTTCAGGTACTTTATTTAATTTTGCTTTAGCCATTTGCTAACCTTTCGGGTAGGAGTGTTAGCTCCATACCTTTGAATATTACTCTTCCGTATCAGAGAAAGGGTCTTCCGAGTCATCAGCTTCAGCACTTGCAGGAGCTTTATCTTCAGTTGTTTTAGAACCTTTTGCATAAGCAACTTGGTCTTGAATGAACTTAGCAATCTCTCTTGTAGTACCAAATACAATATCTTTCAACTCAGTTATTTCAGCACCTTCCATCTTTCTAATTGGTTGGATTTGAATGATTGGATTCTCTCTAACATCATTTCCAGTAATTTGTAACTCATTAATCCAAGCAGATTTCATTCCAGTTGCTTCTTTGTTGAAGATTGCTACAAGGTTTTCTTTCTCGTCATACTTAGCAGAAAGTTCCATATAGAATTTTTCCCATTTATCTTCAATTAAAACTAATCCAAATAATACTACTCTAAACTTTGTTTTAAGTGTATCAGGAACTTTAGCTTGAGTTTTACCTTGCTCACCATCAGGATATTGTTTCTTTAACTTTGTATTAATAGAAAGTGCAGACTCTCCACCTTTAAGATTGAACATAACTTCTTGGTGTGATGGGAAAATACCATCTGCTAAAGTTGTTTCAAAGTTTGTTGGTAATGGTTTGTTTTGTCCATCGAAAACATTTCTCACTAATTTATATGCAACTTTATTAACAATGATTGTTGGTCTTTCTCCAACTTTAACTGTTGAACATTTATCTAAATCAAAACCTTTCTTATCTTCTGTTTTAGCAATAGTTGTGTTATAGTAGAAGTTCTCATCTTCAAATAACTCATCTTTTTTGTTTTTCTTTAACTCTTTATTAAGTTTATACATAGCTGATTTAGGGTCAACTTTGTAGAATTTTAATTCGTGGAATCCTTCAGGTTTGTATTTAAAATTACCACCAACAGAATCACTAATAGAACCTTCTGAAATAGCTTGTGATAAAGCTTCCTCTTCTGTAATTCCAAATAATTCCACATAATCTGTGATAATCATCATCTCTTCATTTGTTAAGTTTGCTATAGTCTTTGCCATAATCTTTTCCTTTGTCTTTATATTTTTAATCTTTAGCCCATTGCTGGGAAACTTGTCTGAAAACCCTTTAACATTCTTTTTCAAGAACATTGCAAATGCACTTTGAGATTCCAATCAAAAGTTTAAAGTGCATTTGCAATGTTCTCCTTTTATATTAAAGCAAGAAGAGGCTTGAAAAGTAACGTGACCTTTCTGGGTGAGCATTCTTGCTTATACTTAATCTAATTAAGTTATCTTCGTAAGAGATTAGAACTCTTGGCTATCTTGGGCTTGGGTATCTAGTCCCACCTTGATAGTCTAGCTAGTATCAACCTTTAGCCTCTCAGTCAACGAAGATTTTGATATAGCTTGTATGGTGAGCTATGGAGTTAGACTCCGACTCTTACTCGGCACTATATCTGATAGGATTTCCACCTACGCCCTTGTCCAGCGGAAACGACTCCGAAACAAGTCTCACTCTGCTAGTTAGTAATTCAAGTGAGCAGTTTTACTTTAAGGTTTCAACAGAGTAATTATAAGATTACTTTGCTTTAGTTTTGCTTAAATTATTTAAAATAGTTTATATTTTCCAAGAATATTAGATAATTGATATGCCCTAATCATTTCAAGCATACTATAATTATCTAATAGGACAAGCCCCACCTGAACATTCTTGGGATTCGATTTCAAGGTCTCCATCTTTATTCTCTCCTCCAAGGTCAACTGGAAGAAGCTTTGTAGTGTATGCCTCATATTTCTCCTTAGTAACCACTTCTTGTGGTAAATATAAATATCCTAAATCTTGAGCTGTTTTACTTGGGTCTGCCCTATATAGAAAACTAACTCCCACATAAATATCCCAGTTGTCTAATAACCAATCAATTATATCAGGTACTTCTTCAATAGAATATGAAATAGTATTACTTACATTTTGCTGACAATATGCAGTTTGTACTAATTTATATCTCTCTAATTGACTTATTGCTGATTCTAAATTAACTTCTACTACAGTCCCATCTGCTCTAGTTACTTTATCAAATTCAATATCTTCCCACGCAATAGGGAATGTTACCAACACACCTTCTGGGTCGGCAGGATTTGGAAATACTTCATAATTAGCTTCTCTTAGAATTTTTAAGAGAGGGTCATGTTTACCAAAGTTAATATTATTAAATATATACTTACCTAAAGGTTTATGAATACCTTCTGTTGTTGACATAATCTTACTTAATGTTCCAGAGGGTTTTACTGTTGTAACATTTTTAGGTCTTTCTGTACCTAGCTCATCTGCCATACTAATTGCAGAACTTGTTGCAATTCTTTTCATCTGCTCATAATCATAGTAACTTAAATCATCTCTTCGGGCAATACCTGTAATACCAACACCACATAATCTTAAAAACTGATTATTTAAGTGCCAAGCTTCTTGTAAAATACCATCTTTTAAATTAACACAAGTTTGTCTATAATTAGCTCTTGCAGCTAATTCTAATGCTCGTAATAATCCAGCAGAATCACCTCTAAACTTACCTATATCAACTTCCATTAAGTTACAAAAGTTCTTATTACCTAGTAAAATTTCACAACAAGGGTTGCTTCCGTTAAACCAAGGTGCTCTTTTTAGAGCTGTCTGTGCGTTCACAAACCCTGGCTCCGACCCTCCAGCTTCTTCCATCAATCCAAAAATCCCCTTCATCTGTTCTCTCGATGGTTTTGAGTGGAACATAAGGCTGTTGTTCGATTGTATTCTTTGGCTGTTCCCTGTCAGCCACCATTCCTTCTTTGCTACTGCAAACTCTTTCCATTCTGGTTCTCCATATTCAAATAATGCAATCTGTGCTGACCTTCTACTAGATAAAATTGTTCCCATCCAGTTTACTACATCTAATATATCCATTCTAGTTAATAACTGACCCGACCTTTTATTCATAATCTCAGCAATAGCAACGTATGCTTTAGCTATTGCAGTATCTCCAGAAGAAATCCAACCATAACCTTTTAATCTAATACCTGCGGGTCTTAATTCAGAATAATCTAATCTTAAAGTATGAGCATTATATTTACCTGACAATAATTTACCTATTGACTTAGCCCAAGCTTCAGCAGAATCTCCCACCTTTATAGTCCATACTCCATTTTCAAATGTTTCTTCATTATACTCAATACCTTTATCATAAGTTCCATCTTCTCTAATAACTTTAGAGCTTTTAATAACTTCAATGTTTGGTATTCTACTTCTAAAACCATTTAAAGTTCCTACAACAGGAGAAAATCCTACACCACAGCCTTGTAGTAATAGCCAAAGCACATCTACGCAATCATAAACTGTCTCAACTTTAGTAAAACTACAATTAAATTGTGATGATTCTCTAGTTTTAGAGATATTTGTACCACCCAACCAAAGTGTTCTACCTGAAGTAGTAACTTTTTTATCTAGCATTAGTTTTCTAAATTCTTCAAGTTCATCTGACTGATTTTGATTTAATTTAACATTACCCATAGCACGTTCCCATAACCAAGTTTGATGTCCAATAACCCTATCTACAACTTCATCCCATACCTCAAATGTACCATCTTCCTTAGGTCTTGAATAAGTCCTTCTTGCTACAACCTCTGCCCTTATATCTTGCTTTATCACTAATTAATTACCTCACCTTCTTTTAATTTTTCTAATTTGAACATATCTCGCTCAAATATCTTTCTCAAACCTTTTATATTTTTCATTCTAAATTTAACTGCCTCACCTTTTATTATATCATTCTTTTTCAAGTGATAAATCAAAGTTTCTTGGCAAGAAAACTTATACCCAAACTTAATCTCAACCATTTCAGTTAATTCCTGATAAGATAGATTGTTAATATTATCTTTTAGAAATGCTATGATTTGGTCGTGTCTAGGATTGTGCCTAAGCTGTTGATTGCTCATTGCTAAACCTTAAACTTATGATGTGAGCAATAGAATGTGTCTGAATCATTTATATATTCTCCACACTCATCATTTGCAACATTCTTTAAACAAAGGCCATCTTCATCTCTTAAATCAAAGTTTGCAAAAGTATCAAAATACTCACAAGTATCACAGCACTTCTTTTTACAATCTATTGCATATTCTGGAATCCAATTATTTATTGGGGCATCCAATATACCTTGATAAGTTTTAATCCACTTAAGTCTTTCTTGCTCAGTCCAATCTCTAGGATGTTCAACTATACTCATCTCAGCCCAATCCTTTCACTTTCTTTCTCAAGTTTCTTACACAATCTGTTGAAGAAAGTTCGAACATATCCTACACTATCTGTGTTTAAAACTTCCTTAAACACTAACACATCAATATCATTATAAAGGTTATATCCTGCAAAAGACATTTCAATAACTAACTTTTCTTGGTTTGTTAAGTTGAAATCTCGCTCGTGTTGATAATAAATTTCCTTCTGCGTTGTCAAATCAAAATCATTTAGATAAAGATATGTTTCCTCGTTATTTGTATCATATCCTCCAGTGATTTCATCATTGAATGGTGACTTCCATATTACTTTACCATCAGCATCTTTTGTTTGATAACATCCTGCTTTAGGTCTTGCCTTTGTCCTAATGTAAAGATAAACTTTTCTCTCAGCTTCTGACTCAGATGTTTCTGAATAATCAGCTAGTTCAAGTATCTTTTCCTTATGTTCTGCCCAAACTTCTAATGTAGCACTTTCTCCTAAATCAATAGGAACATCATACCTATATAACAGGTAATTTGCTACAAGAGTTGTTAGTGATAGAATCCTTTCAAAACTTAATGTTTTATCTTGCACTAATCTCCCTTACTCAAATGATTTAATCCCATACTTAACATAACCTTCGCAGTAGCTTTTGAACAGGTCATCATTGAATCAACTTTATTTCCATCTAAAGAATATAACCCAATGAAATTCTTCACATTATATCTTCGTAATAATAAATCTAAATCATATTCAAAATCTTCTTCCTCAGCAACTACACAACTAAACTCTTCGTCTAAATCTTCTCCCATATAACTCCTTCTCATTTACTTATAGTGTATTGTATCTAATTATTGCTTAATCTTTTCTTAAACTAATAAAGTTTTCTCCCAATTTACATGATAACCCGTGTTATCATAACACATCACTCCTAAAAAATTAACATCAACACTTTCTTCAGAAATAAAAGCATCAAACAACAATAAATTGACTGACATCTTCTCCCTAATCACATCTAAAATCTTTGCCTCAATTCCTTGGTAAATAAATGGTATCACCTTGCTCTTAAACTTTTTCCATTCAGTAAATCTAAGAATACTCCCTAATTCATTCCTAATAATCCACTCACCATCAAACTTGCATTGTCTTTTATAATATTCTTGTAGTGTTTCATTTAAGTCTAAGCACTCAGCAACAAGTTCCTTAATTGATTCATCTAATAGTATTGTATCTAATTCTTCCTTAGAGAAAGCTTTATATAACTTACTTTGACTATGTAAATTTTCAACATCAATCCCAAAGAATAAACTTGTTAGATATTGCTTGGCTTGTTTCTCTTCAAAACCCAACTCTATAATCTTATTTCTATAAAAATCTTTATCAGAAATATATGAGTCAATATATGGATAATATTTATCTATATTAATCTTTGTTAAATGTTGTGTTAAAATACTTGCAACACTTGTAGCAATATCATATTCATATTGTCCTTGAAATATAATCTTTCTCATAGCTTTAGAAGCATTTTGAAGTGAAGCATAGCCAAAGCCCTGTGTTCTGTTAAATAACCTTCCAAACTTACTTCTAGTATATCCTAGCTGTGGATTTCTTTCTAATACTTTCTTAGTGATACCTAACCAAGTTATTGTTGTTTCCATTTCTAAATCACCATTGCCATTATATTCTGCACGAAGCTTTAAATAATGCTCGTTCATATATTCTTCATTCCAAATTACATAGTGCATTGCATCAAATCTCTCGTTAGTTTTTAGTTCAATGTCTTGCTTCTTTCTATTTATAGGCTCTGTGAATAGTGAATAATACTCAACCATTTGCAGAGAATCTAGCTCTTTTCTTTTCATATTAAATTTTTCCTTAATTTCTTTCTTTGTTTTGTATAAATTGTTTTGATGTAAATATCTTTTTATAAATATCTTTTCCTTAGTTACTTTAATATATTCTGGCAAGATTAGCTGGTCAAGAACCTCCATAAAGAACTTATACTTTAATCTATAGCCTTTGCTTATGTTATCTTGTGGGCATAGAAGGTTAAAGTGATAATTCTCATCAACATCTATGAACTGGTATATCGCTAAGGTCTTTTCTTTATAACCTTTACTACTTAAGCTAAAGTAACTATTTATCTCAGCTATTGGTATTCTCAAATAACCATTCCCTTTTAGGGCTTGAAACAACAATCTTGTTAAAAAAGAGATTGTGCTATATAATTCCTTCTTGGATAATCCCTCTAAAGAATATTTATAAATAAACTTATCAACATCTATTAGTGTAAAACTTTCTAACACATCTTTTCTCCTTATGTTGAATTACTTTCAGTGGAATTATATAACTACTTTTCTTGCAAAGAACTTAAGCAGGGAGGTATAAGATATGTTATTATCACTTATTTGACCATGTTGTTGCTTCAAAATCGCTACAAGCCCGATGTAGTCGTGGCTAGAGCCTTGCACAACTTTTGCATTATTTAGAACATATGTACTACAATATAGTTCAAGTTAATTTACCATATAAGATACTTTAGACACAATTAACTATCTTAATTTATGTAATAGGATAAATTAGTTAAATAAGAGCCTACAAGGCACGAAAGGTATAGACCCTAGTCTTACTATTCCTTTATGGAAACTTTACCTTGTGTTGAGGCTGAGCTATGTCTATGAGCATTTATGTATTAGCATTAAACTAAAGTATTGGTATAGAGTTTTACTTAATAGAAAAGTTGTATAACACTTAAAGGGTATGTTATTACAAAAAGTGTTGAGATTAATATTAAAATGTTGCAAAAGTTGTGCAAGGCTCTAGCCACGATGTGGTAGTAGCTGTAGCGATTTTATATCAACAACATGGTCAAATAAGTGAGATAACTACTTCTATTTCCAACCTGCTGGAAATCTTTTAAAAGCATCTAGCAAAATACTTATACAATAAACTTATATAAAATCTTGTATCATACTACAATAAAATACACCACTATACTTACTAATATTATAGATTTATTCAGAAGTATATGTTTTAATATAAGCTAAGCATTGTTTAAGTAATATTTAGCTAAAATCTATATAGAAACTATTTTAAAGATATAAATAAAGTTAGTTGTAAATAAGTGTGTAGGAATGATTTTATATGCACACCCTAGTCTTACTATTCCTGAAAGGAGTTCGTGCCTTGTAGCTCAAATATGATAGCTTTATGAAGGTTTTTAAATAGTATGTAGATTAATAAATTAGAAAGGATTAAAAATGAAGAGAATAATAATTAAAATGCCCATACATAAACAACTTAAAACCAAAGGTAAAAATTAATGGAAAGTAAAGATATATTATATTCATCTGGAAATAATGATGAGTGTTATACTCCAGTGTATGCTGTTGAGCCTATTCTAAAATATATTCAGCGATATAAAGATTATGGTTGGGAATTTAATATGAGTAGAGAGTTCACTGTATGGTGTCCTTTTGACACAGCTGAGAGTGAATTTGTTAAATGTATATCTAAGATGTGGGGTATTAAAGTTATATATTCACACATCTTAGAAGGAAAGGACTTCTTTAATTATGAGCCAGAGCATTGGGATATAATAGTTTCAAATCCACCATTTACAAATAAGAGGAAGTATTTTGAAAGAGCATTAAGTTTCAATAAACCTTTTGCATTAATTATGACAAACACTTGGTTAAATGATTCTGCACCAAAGCAGTTGTTTAAAGAGAAGGATTTACAGTTACTTATGTTTGATAAGA
>ERZ724515.356-NODE-356-length-17570-cov-10.773109_pt1 | contig 17570 bp, 18 predicted proteins | sample MGYA00376048_ERZ724515 | MGnify/ENA primary metagenome ERZ724515 (study PRJEB28724, sample SAMN07190885) | wastewater metagenome | isolation source: influent of sewage treatment plant in Hong Hong | place: Hong Kong | collected 2016-03-17 ... | reverse complement strand
GAGGTTACTATTATGTAATCTATTTCAGAGGAAACCCATCTGGAATTGCAGAAATAGAAAGAAATTATAGAAATAACGAAGATTTAATTAGATTTATCTTCATTAAATATGATACAAAAAAAGAAGTTGCATCTTGGACAAAAATGAGTGATGAGGCAGCTAAAAAAGCTAATAAATAATAATATTTAGGAACCTTATATGTATAATAAAGTAATAATGGTAGGAAATTTAACAAGGGATATTGAATTAAGATATTTGCCTTCAGGTTCAGCAATAGCTAAATCTGCAATAGCAACATCTTATAAATACAAATCTACAACTGGTGAACAAAAAGATGAGGTTTGTTTTTTAGATTTTAATATTTTTGGAAGATCTGCTGAGGTTGCTAACCAATACTTAAAAAAAGGTTCTAAAGTTTTATTAGAAGGAAGACTTGTATTTGAACAATGGACTGCTCAAGATGGATCAACAAGAAGTAGACACTCTTTAAGGGTAGATGCTATGAAAATGTTAGATTCTAAGGGCGATTCTGGAATGGCTGGGGACAACCAAGGTTATAATCCACAAGGATCTTATAATCAACCAGCTAATATTCAATATGATGAACCTAGCTATGGTGGTATGAATCAAGCAAAACAAAAAGTTGAGCATAAAATACCTGAAATTGATATAGACGAAGACGAAATACCGTTTTAGAAAAGGAAAATCAAATGGCAGAAAGAAGAAAATACGGAAAAAAATATTGTAAATATACTGAAATGAAAATTGATTTCATTGATTATAAAAACACTGAGTTATTAAAAATTTCTATGAGTGAAAGAGGTAAAATTATGCCTAGAAGACTTACTGGAAATTCTAAAAACTTCCAAGAAATGGTAGAAAAAGCAATTAAAAGAGCTAGACATATGGCATTAGTTCCTTATATTGTTGATACTAAAAATATCACTGATACTGCTTATGCAAGATCATTTTACTAAGATTTAATTTTAGTAGCCAAAAAGGGGAAAGAAGCTTTGTCTTCTTTCCTTTTTTTTTAGATAAATACTTAATTTTAATATTAGTCTTCTTTATCCACATAATTTAAAACATCTTTTGCAAAGTCTATATGATAAAAGAATAACATTTTATAAAATAAGTCTATTTTTGTTTTCTTTTCAATACTTGTATCTAAAATAGGAAATGAAAAATATTTAGGTTCTTCCACTTTTTTTGGAGTTATTGTTATCATAAGTGGTTTTAATGTTCTCATCATATTCATTGTTTCTTTATACTCTTTTGGTGCAAGACCATTTATCATATCCCCATCTCTTTCTTCTTTTCTCATAGCATCAAAAAGAAGATTTAAACTCTCTTTAAAAAGTTGTTTATTCCAATTTAGTTTACCTTTAGGAAAATGAAAAACACAACTTTTATTTAATAGAGCATGAGGTTTTTCTTTTTTTATGTTTTCTATCATCTGAAGAAACTCTTCTATTCCACCTAAATTTTCTACAACTTCCATAGTTTGAGTATATAGCTTATTTTTTTGTTCTTTAGTTAATTGATTAAAATTCATATTTCTCCGATTATTTACATTTTTTGTAAGTATATCTAAATGTGCAATAGTATTAGGAAAGTTTTTTATTTTTTGAGAGAATTGTGTATGTTAAAGATAGAATGAAAGAAATATTTCTTTCATTCTTAGAAAACTAAATAGCTTCGTTTCCTCTTTCTTCAGTTCTGATTCTGATTACTTCATCTAAAGAAGAGACAAAGATTTTACCATCACCAATTTTTCCAGTTTTAGCTGAACCAACTATAGCATTTACTACAGAATCAACCATCTCATCTTTTACAACAATGTCAATTTTAATTTTAGGTAAAAAATCAACAACATATTCAGCACCTCTATAAAGCTCACTATGTCCTTGTTGTCTTCCATAACCTTTTACATCATATACACTCATACCTGTTATTCCAGCTTCTACTAGTGCATCTTTTACATCTTCTAGTTTAAAAGGTTTTATTATTACTTCAATTTTTTTCATTTTCTTCCTCTTTCACTATTATAAATTAAATCCACGTTCACCGTGTACTGATTCATCTAAACCTTGGCTCTCATTATCTTCATTAACTCTTGCACCACCTGTTAAAAGTGAAGCTATGTAATAAACAACAACTGTTCCAATTAGAGTATAAACTCCAACAATTAGACAAGATTCTAATTGAACCATAATTTGTCCCATTCTATCATCTGCATCTTTTAATGGTCCTGACCATAATAGGGCTTTATCATTAAGAGCGAAAATACCAGTTGCAATCGCTCCCCATAAACCTGCTAGGAAGTGAACACCAAACGCATCTAAACTATCATCAAATCCAAGTTTTTTCTTAAGTATAGAAACACCAAAGAATGCAACAATAGCACCAACAATACCAATAATTAAAGCTCCACCAACGCTTACAAATCCAGCAGCAGGAGTAATAGCAACAAGACCAGCTACAGCACCTGAAGCAGCACCTAAAAGAGTAGGTTTTTTGAATACTAATGATTCAACTAAAATCCAAGTAATAGTTGCAACAGCCGCTGCAACAGTTGTAGTTAAGAAAGCAACTCCAGCGATTGCATTTGCACCAAATGCAGAACCAGCATTAAATCCATACCAACCAAACCATAAAAGACCAGCTCCTAAAGCTGTTAAAATAATACTTGCAGGTTTCATCGCAACTTTTTGATAACCAGCTCTTTTTCCAATTAAAATAGCTAATACAAGACCAGCTAATCCTCCATTCATATGAACAACAGTTCCTCCAGCAAAGTCTAAAGCACCTTCATTGAATAAGTATCCACCACCCCAAACCATGTGAGCGATTGGTGCATAAACAACGATTGTCCAAATAGCAGCAAAAATCATCCATGTAGAGAATTTCATTCTTTCTATTACTGAACCAGATGCTATTGCAATAGTAATAGCAGCAAATGTACCTTGAAATGCAACAAATACAAATTTAGGATATAACTGTCCTAATTCAACACTTGCAAAATCTGTCCAAGAAATGCCATCAAGCATAATATTCCCAAAACCACCAATGAATTGATTCATATCACTTTCTAGTGTTCCAAAAGCAATAGAGAAACCTGCTATTACCCATGCAATAATTGCAACTGCAAATGCACCAAATACCATTGCATAAGTATTTAGGATATTTTTTGTTCTAGTCATACCACCATAAAATAGTGCTAAACCAATAGGTGTCATTAACATAACAAGTGCTGTTGAAATCATCATCCAAGCTGTATCGCCTGAACTAAGTACAGGTGCAGCAACTGCTGCTTCCTCTTCTGCAAACGCTAAAGTGCTAACTAGCAAAGGTGCTAAAAGCCATTTTCTCATTTGTTCTCCTTTTAATTGTTTTTTACAAGACAATTCTAACAAGATAATTTAGAATTTGAATATAGATAGTTGTATAAAAAATAATCAGTTTTTATAGATACTAGATTAATCAACTGTTAAAAATATATCATTGATATTGTAAAACTTATAAAGATTAAGATTGTATTTTTTGTTTATACTTATTGACTTATATAAATTATAATAATAAAATACAAATGACTGACGGTCATTCATTGTTAAGTCCTATTTTATTAATTGGTGTATTAATGGCTAAAATAGCAAATAAAGAAGAAAAACGAAATACTATTGCACTTGCTTCAATTAAACTTTTTTCAGAAAAAGGTTTTCAAAAAACAAGCATAGATGAAATTGCAAGAAGTGCTGGTGTAGCAAAAGGAACTATATATCTTTATTTTAAAAATAAAGAAGAAATCATTTTTGCAATATGGGATGTAATTACTAAACAACACGAGCTCATATTTAATGAAAAAATTAAACCAGAAATGAGTTCAAAGGAGAAAATTCTTATATATTATAATTTTCGTGACCTTGAAAATTATTATAATAAAGAGCAATTACTTGTACTTTTTCAAGAGTTTGTTAGTGCTTTACTAATTGATAAAACAAAGCTTTATACAGACTATTTTGAGAATTTCTTTCAAAAAGATTATGATTTTATTTCTACTTGTTTATATGAAGGAGTAGAAAAAAAAGAGTTTTTAATAGATGATATTGAGTTTTTAACTAATACGATAATTATTCTTTTAAAAGGGATATTAATAAAAGCAAAAGTATTAAATATGTGTTTTGATGAAGTACAAGAGATTTTAACAAAACATATAATTTACTTATTAGAGAAATGTACACAGGAGAATTTATGAAAAAAGTTTTAATAGTTATGTTATTTTTATTTCAATCTCTTTTTGCCCAAGAGGTTTATGCAACATTTGATGTTGTAAGTGAAAAAAAATCGGAATTAGGTCTTAGTATATCAGGAATAGTAGGAACTTTAAATGTGAATATAGGAGATAGATTAAAAAAGGGTGATTTAATTCTTTCATTAAATAATTCTCAAGAAAAAAATGAATATGAAATTGCAAGAAAAAATGCAGAACACTCTTTTAAAGTATATGAAAGATATGCAAAAATTTCAGATGTAATAGACAAAGAAAAGATGGAAAATTATCTTTATGATAAAGAAATCACTCAATTAAATGCACAAAATAAAGAGATAATTTTGAAAAAAACAGAATTAAGAGCTCCTTATGATTTGATAATTGCTAAAAAAAACATAGATTTAGGTTCTATTGTATTGGCTTCGCAAACAAAACTTATTGAAGTGATTTCTATGGATGATATAAAACTTGTTTTAAAATTTGATGAAAAATACTGGCAAAAAGTAAAAGTAGGGCAAGTTTTTACTTATAAAGTTGATGGAAGTGATAAAAACTATGAAGGTAAAATTACAAAAATATATCCAACTATTTTAAGTGAGACAAGACAAATACAAGCAGAAGTAAAAGTAAATGATTTATTACCTGGTCTTTTTGGTAATGGTATGATTAAGGCGGAATAATAAATGTATAAATTAGCGATTAATCGCCCAATTACAACTTTGATGGGTGTTTTGACTTTTATTGTTTTTGGGTTAATGTCATATAACTCAATGCCTACAAATCTTTTTCCAAATGTAGATTTTCCAGTAGTTACTGTGCAAACTACATATAATGGAGCAGATCCTACAACTGTTGAAACTAAAGTAACAGATAAAATTGAAGAGGCTATTTCTGGGGTTGATGGAATTGATAAATTAATGTCTACAAGTTATGAGGGATTTAGTGCTGTTACTATTCAATTTAAACTAACAAAAGATTTGGATGAAGCAACAAATGATGTTAGAGATAAAATAGGTGCAGTTAATCTTCCAATAGAAGTTGATAAGCCTATTGTAAAAAAAGTTGGAGCATCAGGAGCTATAATTAGCCTTTTTATTGCATCAAATGAAGATAACCCTGTAGCTTTAATGAGACTTGCTGATGAAAAACTAAAACCACAATTACAAAAAATAAAGGGTGTTGCTGAAGTAAATATTTTGGGATTCCAAGATAGAGAAATAAGAATTTTTATAGATCCTTTTTTACTTAATAAATACAATCTTACATCTGCTGATGTAAGTAATATAATTCAAAAACAAAATGTTAAACAAGGTGTTGGAAAACTTATTAATCAAAAGCAAGAAGTAATAATAAAAGCAGAGGGCGATGCTCAAAATATTGAGGAAATAGGTAATATTATCGTTAAATCAGGAGTGAAATTAAAAGATATTGCAGTAATAAAAGATGGATTAAGTGATCCAAAAAGTTTTTCATCTTTTAATGGACAACAAGGTGTTACATTAGAAGTAAAAAAAATTGCAGGTGAAAATGTATTGAATATCATAAATGATGTTAAAAAAACTCTTCCAAAACTTCAAATACTTGCAGGAGATAAAACAGAAATCAAGATATTACAAGATCAATCTGAAAAAATTATGGTTAATATCAATAATGTAAGATTTGACTTGATTTTCGGTGCATTTTTAGCTGTGATTATAGTTTTTCTTTTTTTAAGAAATACAACCGCAACTATTGTTTCAGCACTTGCAATTCCAACTTCTGTAATTGGTACTTTTGCAATTATTGATATGTTAGGATATGATTTAAATCGTTTAACATTGATTGGATTAACACTTGCTATTGGTATTTTTATTGATGATGCAATAGTTGTAATAGAAAATATTACAAAAAAAATGGAAAGTGGAATAGAGCCATTTAAAGCTTCATTTGAAGGTGCAAAAGAGATGGCTTTCTCTGTTTTGGCAATCTCTTCTGTACTATTAGCGGTATTTGTACCCGTAGCATTTATGGATGGAATTGTAGGAATGTTTTTTAACTCATTTGCTATGACTGTTGCTTCTGGTGTGGTAATTTCATATCTTGTTGCTATTATGTTTATTCCAAGTGTTAGTGCAAGGGTTTTAAGTGCAAAAGAGAGTCGCTTTTATCATCTAACAGAGCCTATATTAAAAGCTATTGATAAAGCATATGTTTTTTTACTTAAACCTTTAATTAAATATAAAACTATAACTATCATTGTAACTATTGGATTACTTGTTGCTTCAACAACTCTAAAAGTTGGAATGTCATTTTTACCAATGCAAGATAATTCAGAGTTTCAAATAACAATAAAAGCACCAGTTGGTATAAATTTAGAGAGTATGAAAAAATTGATAGAGCCATTTGATGAGATGCTAAAAAAAGATGAAGATGTACTTTATTCAATCTCATCTATTGGTTACAATGGAGCTAAAGAGCTTCATAAAGGGATAATTTATATAAAATTAAAACCAAAGGTAGAAAGACAAAGAACCCAAGAGTCGATTATTCAGTATTATAGAGATAAACTATCTACAGTTTTGGGTATGACTATAACTGTTGAAAAAGTTGATGATTTTAATACAGGTTCAACAACTGCACCTGTTCAAGTAGTAATTACAGGAGATAAACTTGAAGAAATTGATATAGCATCTAAGAAATTGATGGCATTATTAAAAGAGACTCAAGGAATTGTTGATGTTGATAGGGATTTTGAAAATGGAAAACCTGAGATAAAGATTAGTATTTTAAGAGAAAATGCACAAAGAGTTGGAGTTAGTGTACAAGAAATAGCTTCTATTTTAGGAAGTGCTTATTCAAGTGAAAGTGCAATCTCACACTATGAAGATAATGGAAGACAATTTGATATAACTGTAAGATTAGAAGATAATTTTAGAAACTCTATTGATGATTTGAGAAAATTACAAGTTCGAAATTCAAATGGTCAATTTGTAGCACTTGAAGGGCTAATTCAAATAGAAGAAAGTTTTGGAAATGCCTCTATAAATAGATTTGATAGAGAAAGAAAAGTACTTGTAACTGCAAATATATTTAATACTTCACTTGATAAAATTGTAAATATAATTGATTCTAAAATGCCTGAAATTCTTCTAAAAGGTTATAATTATAGATACACAGGTGATGTTGAAAATATGAAAGATACTAATAAAGCATTTGGTGCTGCTGTACTTTTAGCTGTTATTTTAATTTATTTGATTTTAGCAGCACTTTATGAATCTATAATTCAACCATTTATTATTATGATTTCTATGCCACTATCTTTTACAGGAGTTATGGTTGCACTATATTTAAGTGGCAATTCTTTTAGTCTATTTGTTATGATAGGGATAATTTTACTTTTAGGAATGGTTGGTAAAAATGCAATTTTGGTTGTAGATTTTGCAAATAGAGCTATAAAAGATGGGAAAAGTATCGATGATGCACTTTTAGAAGCTGGAGAAAAACGACTAAGACCTATTTTGATGACAACATTTGCAATGATTGCAGCTATGATACCTTTGGCATTTGGAAATGGGGCAGGGCATGAAAGTAACGCTCCAATGGCTTTAGCAATTATTGGAGGACTTGTTAGTTCAACTATTTTGACTTTATTAGTAGTTCCAGCAATTTATAAATTTATGTATCCAGTAGATAGATGGTTAAGAAGTTGGTATGAAAAAGGAAAGGTTAATTAAAGCCTATTTTTAGAAGATAATATTTAGAAGTAAAATACTTCTAAATATTTTTTAGTCTCTTTTTTCTAAAATCTCAATAGAAACGATTTTGTCTTTTTGTTTTATTGAATCAAGTACAGAGAAACTCTCACTGTCATTTTCTTCAATTCCACCAAAAACAGTATGTCTTCTATCTAAATGAGGACAATCTACAAAACAGATAAAAAATTGACTACCACCTGTATTTGGACCAGCATGTGCCATAGATAAGCTTCCTTTGTTATGTACTTGTTTTTCTGCTTTTGTTTCACATTCAATAGCCCATCCTGGACCACCCATACCTGAACCTTCAGGACAACCACCTTGTGCCATAAAATCAGGAATTACTCTATGAAAATTTAAACCATTGTAAAAACCATCATTTGCTAATGTTGCAAAATTTGATACAGCTATTGGTGTTTCTACATTAAATAATTTAGTCCAAATTACACCTTTATCTGTAGTTATTTTTGCATAGTTAAATTTTGATAACTCTTCTTGTGGTAAATCATATTTTTTTAATTCTTTTTTAAATCCAAACATTTTAATCCTTTAAATCTTGATTTGGCATTGTATCATCTTTTTGATTTTTCTCAAAAAAACTACTATCTTTTGGGATTAAATAATTTAATTTTACTAGGTTTTGTATAATTTCTTTAAAAACTGGAACAGCAGAAGATGCTGCATAATGGTAATACCAATTTACACCTGTTGATATTGGATTAAAAACAGTTACACCAATAGTATATGAATTACCTTGTTCATCATTTACAAATCCAATAAATGAGGAAATATACTCTTTTAGATATTTTCCACCTCTTGCAATTTGTGCAGTACCAGTTTTCCCGCCAATTTCTAAACCGTACATTTTTGCAGATTTTCCTGTACCTTCTTCAACAGTTCTAACTAGTAGCCGTTTCATTTCATCTGCTGTAGTTTTTGATATTACTTGCTCAGGTTTATCATCATATGCTTTGTATTGATTGTTATCATAAGTTAAATGTGAAACAACTCTTGGCGTTACCATATAACCATTATTATTAAATGTAGAATAAGCTTTTATTAATTGAATAAATGTTGATGTAAGACCTTGTCCAAAAGATACTGTTGCTTTAAAAACATTATCTCTTCTATCTTTATCTCCAGCAGAAAATTGCCAAAGTTTTGGCATAACACCTTTTTTTTCATATGGTAAATCGATGCCAGTTTTTCTAGTAAAACCAAATTTTCTAAGACCTTCATAAAATTCAGGACCTGTTAATCTTTGAGCAATTTGTAAAGTTCCAATATTTGAAGAAAACATAACTATATCATCTATGCTCAAATTATGCTTCGAGAATTCATGGTCATCTTTTATCGTAAATCTTCCAATTTTATATGCACCTTTTGGAAAAAGACCTGTTCCTGGACCCGTTCCATTAAAAGCGTAGAAACTTTCATTTTTTTTAATTAAATTTTTATCCATTGCTAAAGATATTGAAATTGGTTTCATAACAGAACCAGGTTCAAATTGATACTCTATAGCATTAACATTTAAATTTTTAATATCATCTTTTCCAATTTTTTCTGGATTAAATCTATTTGATGATGCCATTGTAATAATTTTACCAGTTTTATTTTCCATAATTGCAACAATTATTTCATCAGCACTTAATTTTTTCTTATGATTATCTAATGTAGTTTCATTGTTTTTTTGAAGCTTCAAAGGAATATTTAGATTTAGTGTTGCTCCATCTACTCTTTTTCTAATTATTGAATTCTTATCAAAAGAAACATAAGACAAAACATCTCTGTTTCCTTGTAAAATACCATCTTTTGATTGATTTAATACTTTGTTATAGTTTTTTTCTAAACCCTTTATTCCATTTACTTTTGTTTTACCTGATTCTGACTCAAATTTTTCAATATAACCAACAACAGGTGTTAAAGTATCATCATAAGAAAAAGTTCTTTTTTCTCCACTTTCACTAATTGTCAAACCTCTTAAAATTTTTGTTCCATTTACTTGTCTACTTGTAAATACATCTAATTGTATTAGTTTAAAAGCTAACTCTTTTAAATTTTTTGCAGATCTTGAATCTATGTCATAAGTTAAAACAAGGCTTCCTGGTTCTTTTTTCCCTTCAATTAGTTTATCTTTTAGTGTTTTATAATCTATTCCACTATAAATTGAAAATAGATTTAAAAATAACTCTTCTTTTAAGGGATCTAAATGTCTAGTATCTATCATTGCTTTATATACTTTTTTAGAAGAAGCAATTTTAAAATTATCTGAACTTATTATATTTCCTCTTACAGATAATTCAGTTTTTTCACCTTTTAGTGAAGGCATATGCCGTTTTTCAGTTATTGTTCTAAAGACAGAAAAGAATAAAATAGATAAACAGAAAAAAATAAATGAAAGTAAAATCACTACTTTTTTTGTTTTATCAACTTTTTCGATTTTTTTTGAAGACATATTTATCCATATTATTATATAATGAGAAATGTATTTTAACAAAACTAATATTAAATCAAATAACAATAATCATATAAACTATAAAGAAGCAGACTATCCTTTATTTATCTTAGTCTCATTATTAATTATTTCAAGTATAATTTTTTCATACTCACTTACAGTTTACACTGTAGAATTTTTTGGCTATGACCAGTTTCATTTTTTTATAAGACAAGGATTGGTTGGAATTAGTGCAATTTTCATCATGTGGTATCTTTCAAAACAGAACCCAGATAATATAGTTGAAAAAATAGGAATGACACTATTTATTTCATGTTTTGCTTTAATGCTTTTGATGCCATTTTTACCCTCTTTTTTAGTTACTGAATCAGGTGGTGCGAATAGATGGATTAGACTTCCTGGATTTTCATTGTCTCCTGTTGAATTTTTTAAAATAGGATTTATTTACTTTCTATCATGGTCTTTTTATAGAAAAGTTCTTCATAAGCCTAAAAAAATAGGACTTATTGAAGAGACTTTACTTTTAGCACCATATTTTTTAACTTTTTTTGTAGTTGTTTTTGTAATTGCATTTTTACAAAAGGATTTAGGACAAGTTGTGTTATTAGCTATTATTTTAGTTGTACTACTGATTTTTGCAAATAGGTCATTTAAAATATTTTTAGCTTTGGGGGCTATTGCAATAGTTGGTGTTATTGGATTAATTATTGTAGCACCTCATAGAATTCAAAGGATACATTCATGGTGGGCAATGGTTCAAGATGGAATTTTATCTGTTTTACCATCATGGGCAGAAAGATATTTAAGAATAGATGAATTACCTGAACCATATCAAGTTTCTCACTCTTTGAATGCGATTCATAATGGTGGCTTCTTTGGTCAAGGTGTTGGGCTTGGTGATTTAAAAGTAGGATTCTTATCAGAAGTTCATACAGACTTTGTCCTTGCAGGTATAACTGAAGAAGTGGGGTTGATAGGATTAATGTTGTATTCAACTGTTCTTTTTTTAGTAATTTGGAGAATATTTAAAATTAGTGTTAGAGTTGAGAATCAAATTTATCATCTATTTTCTTTGGGAATAGCTCTTATGATAATAATTGCATTTTTAATTAACTCTTATGGTATTTCAGGAATGATTCCAATAAAAGGTATTGCAGTACCTTTTTTATCTTATGGTGGTTCATCAATGCTTTCGATGGCTATATCAATAGGTTTAGTTTTATCCATTAGTAAAACTGCAAGAGAAGAACATATAAATAAGAAGGTTAAAAAATAAATGAATAAAACAGTAGTTATTACAGGCGGTGGAACAGGCGGACATTTAAAAGTTGCTGATGCTTTTATTGAAGAGTTTCATAATAGAGGGATGCATGTAATTTTTATTGGTTCTTCAAATGGACAAGATAAAGCATGGTTTGAACATGATTTAAGATTAAAGAAAGCAGTTTTTTTAGATACACGAGGAGTTGTTAATAAAAACTTTTTTGGTAAAATCATATCTTTGCTAAATATATTTTCAAAAACTTTATATTGCTTAAATTTATATTCTACTTATGATGTTAAAACTGTTGTTTCTGTTGGAGGGTTTTCTGCTGCGGCTGCCACATTTGCTTCAATTTTAAAATTAAAATCTAAATTGTATATTCATGAACAAAATTCTAGAATGGGAAAATTAAATCAAATAACTTCAAAATTTGCGACTGAAGTTTTTTCTTCATTTGATGAAAATTCGTTAGTTAAAGATTATCCTGTTGCACAAGAATTTTTTAATACAGCACGAGTAAGAGATAAAATAAAAACTATTGCTTTTTTTGGTGGGTCTCAAGGTGCTATTTGTATAAATGATTTTGCATTGAAAGTTGCACCAAAACTTAACCAAATGGGAATTAAAATTATTCATCAAACAGGTAAAAATGATTTTGAAAGGGTAAATGCTCAATATAAGAAATTGAACATTGATGCAGATGTTTTTGATTTTTCAAAAGATATTCCAAATAAGATGGCAAAAGCTGATTTTGCAGTTAGTCGTGCAGGTGCATCGACTTTATGGGAATTGTGTGCAAATTCACTGCCAACATTTTTTATACCATATAAGTATGCAGCTGGTGATCATCAATATTATAATGCAAAGGTCTTATTTGACAAAGGAATGTGCTTTTTGAAAAGAGAAGAAGAATTAGATGAGGAGTATTTCTTTCAGTCTATAAACTCGGACATTCATAAAATAAGCATTCAACTTATAAGTTCTATAAGTCCAAATGCTATTTCTTTGATTGCAAATATTATATTAGAGAATGATAAGTAAAAAAATACCAAAAATAATTCGGTAAATTCCAAATACTATAAAGGTATGAGTTGTAAGAAAATTCATAACTGCTTTAACTGTAAAAAATGCAACAACAAAGGCTGTCACAAACCCGACAGCCAAAAGTGAATAATCATCAATTATCATTTCATTTCTATTTTTGTACAAATCATAAAAAGTAGCAACAAACATTGTTGGAATTGCAAGTAAAAATGAAAACTCAGCCGCACTTTTACGGCTAAGTCCCGCAAATAATCCACCAATCATAGTGGCACCACTTCTACTTGTACCTGGAACCATAGATAAACTTTGAAATAATCCAATAGTTAAAGCTTCTTTAATAGTTAAATCATTGATAGTTTTGTCTTTTTTATCATCATGATTTCTTCTAAAATACTCCACAATTAAAAAGACAAATCCACCAATAATAAGCATAATAGCAACAGATTCTGCACCAAAAAGTGATTTTATTGTTTTGTAAAATAAAAATCCAAAAATAGCAGTTGGTAAAAAAGCAATGATTATTTTTATCCAAAGCATCTTATCAACCAAAAGTCGTTTTGCAAATAAAAATAAGACAGCTAAAATACTTCCAAGTTGTATAGCAACCTCAAAAGTTTTGTGTGCATTTGTTTGTTCAAGTCCTAAAAATGAACTTACAACTATTAAATGTCCAGTAGAAGATATTGGTAAAAACTCTGTTATTCCTTCTACTGCTCCAAGTAATAGAGAATCAAAAATCGTCATTATAATCCTTTTTCTTTTGTTAATTTTAAAAATAGTTTTAAGCTTCTTTTCTCTTTTATTTCTAATTTATAATGAATCTTTTCTAAGTATTCAAGAATATGTTTTTTTGAAATATTACTTCTAATTGAATATTTTTCTAAAATGTATTGTGGGATTTTAATATGTTTTTTATTGAAATTTTTTGTTAATTTATCTAATGCTTTTTTATTTGCATTAAAACATAAAACTGCAAAAACAAAAGGTAAATTATATTTTTCTTTCCACTGTTTAGCTAAATCAATTTTTGTTAAGTCTTTATTTTCATGATAAAAATTTAAAGCTTTATCTCCAATAATTACTTTCCCTTTTAAATTTAAAACTTTTGCAAGAGCATTTGATGTATCTGATTGATAATCATCTTGCTGAATACCTGATATTAGTAATACAGATAAAACTTCATCTTTTGCAACTATTCCAAAATCTAAAGATTTCTCATTTCTTGAAGCAATAGAAGAGATAAATGCACTATCAACTACTCTTTTCTTGAATTTCTTATTTATTGCAGATGGATAAGATTTTTTATACTCAATACTAGCTTTTAATTGTGAAGATTGTATGTTTTTCTTTATAAATATATGAAATGGTAATAAATTTATAAAATCTATTTTTGCAAATATCATAAAATATTTGTCCTTATTATGCTAAAATTTGCAGGAATAATAGTATAAATATAATAAGAAGGTAATGAAGAATGGTTGAAGTTGAATTTTTAGGACCAATAGGTAAAGATAGTTTAAAATTAGATATTAAAAATTTATCACAATTAAGTGATATATTAAAAAATGATTCGCAAGTATCTTCGTGGCTTGAAACTTGTGCTGTTGCTGTAAATGATACTTTAGTTTGTTCAAAGCAGATTGAATTAAATGATGGAGATAAAGTTTCGTTACTTCCTCCTGTTTGTGGTGGTTGAAATGAATAATAAAAGTGGTTTTTTACAACTATTTGATGGTAGTTTACCTGTTGAACAAATTACAAATAAATGGTATAACGAATTTAAAGATTCAAATTTTGGTGCAATTATAACTTTTGTTGGAGTTGTAAGAGATGAAAATAAAATAGAGGGATTATCTTTTGATATTTATGAACCAATATTAAACTCTTGGTTTGAATCATGGCAAAAAAAAGCAAGTGAAAAAAATGCAATAGTTTTAATGGCACATAGTCGTGGAAATGTATATAATCATGAAAGTTCATATATTGCAGCTGTTTGTAGTCCAAAAAGAAGAGTTGCTTTAGAATTAATAGATGAGTTTGTTGAAGATTTTAAAGCACAAGCTCCAATTTGGAAATATGATATTATAAATAATCAAAGAGTTTATGCAAAAGATAGAAGTACAGTTATAAGTGGTGCTGGTATTTTAAAATGAGTTATAAAATATTAATAATTGAAGATAGTGCTTCTATAATAAATACATTAAAAAACTTTATACAAAATGAACTTAATGATGTTCAAATCTTTGTAGCAAAATCTATGAAAGAGAGTGCAACATTACTTTTAGAACAAAAAGGTAAATTTGATATTGTTTTAGCAGATTTAGGTTTGCCTGATGCTCCAAATGGAGAAGTTGTAGAATTTATAGCAAAATTTTCAATACCAATAGTTATTTTAACTGGTACTAATAATGATGATATTGAAGCAAAATTTAGAAATAAGAATATTGTTGATTATGTAATCAAAGATGGAATAAGTGCATTAAGTTATGCTTCTTCTATCGTAAAAAGAATTTTGAATAATAGTAAAATTAAAGTATTAGTTGTTGATGATTCTAAAACATTTTTAGAGCAAATAAAAGCTCTATTACGAAGATATAGATTTCAAGCATTAACTGCCTTAAATGGTGAAGAAGCATTGAAATTATTGGAAGAAAATAGAGATATTAAAATAGTATTAACAGATTATTTAATGCCAAAAATAAATGGATTAGAATTAACAAAAAGAATTAGAAAAGAGTTCACAAAAGATGAAATATCAGTAATTATTGTATCAAATGACTTAAGTAGAAAAATTCCTGCAAAATTTTTAAAATATGGTGCAAATGATTTTATATATAAAGGTTTTTCAAATGAAGAGTTTTTTGCAAGAATAAATTCAAATATTGAAATATTAGAACTATTTGATGAACTTAAAAATAAAGCGAATAAAGATTATTTAACAGGAATGTACAATAGACGATATTTATTTGATAGTGGTAAAAAATTATATGAAGAGTATAAAAATAAATCTAAAAGTTTTGCAGTTGCATTAATTGATATTGATAAATTTAAAAATATAAATGATACTTATGGTCATAATATGGGTGATATTGCAATAAAAGAAGTAGCAATAATATTAAACAAATATGTTGATAAAGATGCACTAATTAGTAGAATGGGTGGAGAAGAATTTTGCATGTTTATTTATGATAAAAAAGAAGAAGAAGTAAAAAAATTATTAGAACAAATAAGAGTTGGGTTTGAAAAAAATGAGATTCAAGTTGGTGATTTAAAATTAGAATTTACAGTATCAATAGGTTGCTCTTTAGAATATGGAGAGAGTCTTGATGAAATGATTCAAAAAGCTGATATTGGTCTATATGATGCAAAAAATAGTGGAAGAAATAAAGTGAGATACAGATGAGAATAGATTTACATAATCATACACAACTTTGCAATCATGCCACAGGAACAGTTGATGAGTATATAAAAAGAGCTATAGAATTAGGAATAGATGAATATGGTTTTTCAGATCATGCACCAATGAATTTTGATCCAAAATATAGAATGGATATTTCACAAAAACAACAGTATGAAAAATGGATTCTTGATGCAAAAGAAAAATACAAAGATAAAATAAAAATTTTATTAGCTTATGAAGTTGATTATTTAGATGGATATGTGTTAGATGAGGTAGTAAATTCTAAGGTTGATTACTTAATAGGTTCTGTACATTTTTTAAAAAATAAAAATGAGTTATGGGGATTTGATAATCCAGAATTTATAGGCGTGTATGAATCAAAAGATATAGATACAATTTGGGAAGAGTATTTTGATGCAATTAAATCAATGGCAAAAACAGGACTTTTTGATATAGTTGGACATTTGGATTTAATAAAAGTATTTAAATTTTTACCTAAAAAAGATATTAGATTAATCGCAAAAGAGGCACTTTTGGAAATCAAGAAAGCTAATATGGTTTTAGAAATTAATAGTGCAGGATTAAGAAAACCAATAACTGAAACTTATCCATCTAAACAACTTTTAGAGTTAGCATTTGAATTGGATATTAATATTACCTTTGGTTCAGATGCACATAGTGTTGAACAAGTTGGATATATGTATGAAAATATATTAGAATTAGCAAAACAAATAGGCTATAAGCAATGTGTAAGTTTTGAAAATAGAGATAAAAAAATTATACAACTATGAAAATATAATATATATGTAATTTTTTATATGTTGTATGTAAAATATACAGCTGTTTTATTTTATTTTATATAAATTTAGATAAAATGTTCTAAATAATTTTTAAGGAGTTAAACCTATGGGAAAGTTTGTTAATAATACTGAAGAGTTTTTTGCTTATTGTAAAGAAAATGAAGTTAAATTTGTTGATTTTAGATTTACAGATATGAAAGGTACATGGCATCATGTTACTTATATGATGAGTGCCGTTAGTGCATCTCAATTAAATAATGGAATGCCTTTTGATGGTTCATCTATCGATGCTTGGCAACCAATTCACAGATCAGATATGTTATTGAAACCAGATGTTGGAACTGCATTTTTAGATCCATTTACAGCTGATTCAACAATTATTGTTTTTTGTGATGTTTATGACATTTATAAAGGTGAAATGTATGAAAAATGTCCAAGATCTATTGCTAAAAAAGCATTAACTTTCTTAAGTGAATCAGGTGTTGGAGATGTTGCATACTTTGGACCAGAAAATGAATTTTTTGTATTTGAAGATGTAAAAATTATTGATAAAGCAAATGAATCATACTATAGAGTTGATACTGAAGATGGTGAATGGAATGA
>ERZ724515.340-NODE-340-length-17740-cov-42.988917_pt1 | contig 17740 bp, 15 predicted proteins | sample MGYA00376048_ERZ724515 | MGnify/ENA primary metagenome ERZ724515 (study PRJEB28724, sample SAMN07190885) | wastewater metagenome | isolation source: influent of sewage treatment plant in Hong Hong | place: Hong Kong | collected 2016-03-17 ... | reverse complement strand
TAGTTGATGAATATGGTCTTGGAACAATTATTGTTTTAAATAAATGGGATGAAAATATGGATACATTCCAAAAAATGGAAGAAGAAGTAAGAAGAAGATTTAGATTTTTATCTTATGCCCCAATAATAGCAGTTTCAGCAAAAACTGGAAGAAGTATAGATAGATTAAAAGAAAAAATTGTAGAGATTTTTGAAAACTATACACAAAGAATTCCAACTTCACAGCTAAACAAAGTAATAGAAGAGGCTGTAATTAGACACTCTCTTCCTAGTCCAAACGGAGCATATTTAAGAATTTATTACTCTACACAATTTAGCTCAAGACCACCAAGAATTGCCTTAGTTATGAATAAACCACAACTTTTACACTACTCATACAAAAGATATTTGATTAACTTTTTAAGAGAGAAGTTTAATTTTGAAGGAACTCCAATTCACGTTATTGCTCGTGGTAAAAATGATAAAATGGGTGATGAAGAGTATTTAGAAAGATAGGATTATTTTGACAATTCAAACTCTGAAAAATGATATTCTAGCTGGGATTACTGTTGCTATTGTAGCTCTTCCTTTGGCTTTGGCATTTGGGGTTGTAAGTGGAGCAGGTGCTATTGCAGGACTTTATGGAGCTATAATATTAGGTTTTATTGCTGCACTTTTAGGTGGTGTTGCTGTTCAAGTTTCAGGACCAACTGGTCCTATGACTGTAGTAACAGCGGCTGCTGTTGCTACTTTCCCAAACGATTTTTCAACCGTTATGGCAGTTGTATTTTTTGCTGGAATTATTCAAATATCTTTTGGAATTGTTGATTTAGGTAAATGGATAAAGTTTATTCCATATCCAATTATTTCTGGATTTATGTGTGGAATAGGTGTTATTATTATAATTTTACAGATAAATCCACTTTTTGGAGCCAATACAAATAGCTCAATTGTTTATATAGTTACAAATCTTTTTGAAACGTTTGAAAATATAAATTATGAAGCACTTTTTGTGGGTTTAGTTACAATTTTTATAATGTTTTTAACTCCAAAAAGTATTACAAAAATAGTTCCAGCAGCTTTAATAGCTCTATTTTTTGTAACTATTTTAGCTACTATATTAAACTTAAATATTCCAACAATAGGTGAAATTCCATCCAAGTTACCAGACTTTATTTTACCATCTTTTAATATTTTAGAATTAAGCACAGTTCTTACTTTTGCTATAACTTTAGCACTTTTGGGTTCAGTTGATACTCAATTAACATCTGTTTTGGTTGATTCAAAACTAAAAACAAATCATAATTCAAAAAAAGAATTAATTGCACAAGGTATTGGAAATACTATGTGCTCTTTTTTTGGTGCAATTCCAGGAGCAGGTGCAACTATGAGAACAGTTGTAAATATGAAAAATGGAGCAACAACTAGAATTTCAGGAGTTACTCATGCTATTGTATTACTTATAATAGCTCTGTTTTTAGCTCCAATTGCTTCAAAAATTCCATTGGCACTACTTGCTGGAATTCTTATAAAAGTTGGTTTTGATATTTTAGATTATAGATTTTTACAAATCATACAAAAAGTATCAAAAGATGATTTAATTATTATGATAACTGTTTTTTTACTAACAGTTTTTGTAGATTTAATAATAGCAGTTGCTGCTGGAGTTTTCATATCATCATTTATGGCTGTTTATCAAATATCAAAAAATATCAAAATTAAACACTATAAAGTTTTTATAGATGAGAAAAATATAGATATTATAAAAGTAAAAGGTGCTCTCTTTTTTGCTACAGCAATACTTCTTGAGAGAGTTCTAAATAAAGCTAATAGTAAAAAAATAGTAATTGATTGCACAGAAGTTAGTTATTTGGATATATCTGCTATATTTAAACTTGAAGATATTATAGAAAAATATGAAGAAAAAAATATTGAGATTATTTTGGTTATAAAGTATACTCACAAAAGAAGATTATTGAAAATAGGTAAAATTTTTAATACAATAAAGATATACAGAATCCTAGAACATGCAAAAATACATATAAAAGAAGAGTTAAAAAATGAGCAAAATATATCTACTAAATGAACAAAAATTTGATGGTGTAGAAAATCTTGAAGTCTTTGAGATAGAGTATCTAAAATTTGATTTAGATTTAAAAAAATATGATGCATTAGTTTTTACATCAAAAAATGCTATTTTTTCACTAGAAGAGAATGGTATAAATTGGAAAAGTGTTCCATCTTATGTAATAGCTCCAAAAACGGCAGATATTGCAAAAGAGTTTGGTGCTAATATAGCTTTTATTGGATTTAGTGGTCATGGAAATGATTTTGCATATGAACTAATACCATATTTAAAAGATAAAAAAACTCTATATGTAAGAGCATTAAAAACTGTATCAAATCTTGCAAATATTCTAAAAGAAAACGGTATAAATATAGATGAAGTAATTGCATATAAAACATCTTGTAATAAACAAGAAAAAAAAGCTTTAGATAAAAACTCCACAATTATTTTTACCTCTCCATCTAGTGTTGAGTGCTTTTTTAGAAAATATAGCTGGGAAGATAGCTTTAAAGCAATAGCTATAGGAAGAACAACTGCAATGTATCTTCCAAAAAATATAGAGTGTGAAATAAGTTCTATAACTAGTGTAGAAGAGTGTGTTAAACTAGCTTTTAAAAATTAGTTTAATCACAATTTTAAATTTTTTTAGATAAAATATTAAATTCTAAGTAGTACGGGATTTCCATTACTTGCGGGTCCGATAATATTTTATTTTATACAAATTTGTAGTTTATACCGTGTGCAGCATCTCCTTTGGTTTTTGCTCCTAAAGTATTTCTCTTGTATATATACTTGGCTTTTAGGGCCACCTTTATGGTTATCGGCTACTTGGATTTTTAAAAATTAAAGGGAAAAATAATGAATATATTAATACTTGGAAGTGGTGGTAGAGAGTACTCTATTGGACTTGCACTAAAAAATGAAAAATCTCACAATTTATACTTTATGCCAGGAAATGGTGCAACTTCTAACTTAGGAAAAAATATTAATATTACAGATTATGAAAAACTAGCAATTTTTGCAAAAGAAAATAGTATAGATTTAACAATTGTTGGACCAGAAGGACCTCTTGTAGATGGTGTTGTTGATATATTTAAAAAATATGAATTAACTATATTTGGACCTTCAAAAGAAGCTGCTCAACTTGAGGGTTCAAAAGCTTATATGAAAAATATATTAAAAAAATACAATATACCAACAGCAGCATTTATTGAAACATCAAATAAGCAAGATGCTTATGATTTTATTGACGGAATGAAAAATCTTCCAATTGTTGTAAAAGCAGATGGTCTTTGTGGTGGAAAAGGTGTAATAATAGCTCAAAGTAAAGAGGAAGCTAAAAAAACAGTTGATGATATGTTAAATGGAAGTAGTTTTGGGGAAGCTGGTGAAAAAGTTATTATTGAAGAGTTTTTAGATGGTTATGAGCTTTCTGTATTTGCAATTTGTGATGGTGAAAATTACAAAATACTTCCAGCTGCTCAAGATCATAAAAGAGTAGGAGATGGTGATACTGGACCAAATACTGGTGGAATGGGTGCATATGCTCCAACTCCTTTGGTAAATGATGATATTTATAAAAAACTTGAAGATAGAGTAATTAAGCCAACATTAAAAGGAATGCAAGAAGAAAATGCCCCTTTTGAAGGTGTTTTATTTATTGGAGTTATGGTTGTAAAAGGTGAGCCAATAGTTTTAGAATATAATGTTAGATTTGGAGATCCAGAGTGTGAAATTTTAATGCCTTTGATCGAATCTAAAGTTTCTGAACTTTTCTATTATGGAGCGACAAAACAGCTTGATAAACTTGATATTAAGTTTAAGAACAAGTTTGCAGTTGGTGTAGTAATGGCAAGTTCTAACTATCCATATAGTTCTTCAGCACCATCAATTATATCTTTATCAAATATTGTAGATAAAGAACTTTTAGAAAATAGTCATATATCTTTTGCAGGAGTTGAAGAAAAAGATGGCAATCTTATAGCAACTGGTGGAAGAGTTGCTGTTTGTGTTGCAATTGGAGATACTATTAAAGAAGCTAGAGATAGAGCTTATTTGCTTAGTTCTGAAATATCTTTTGATGGTAAAAAATTTAGAACAGATATTGCATATCAAGCTTTGAAGAATTAAAATGCAAGATCAAAATAGTACTTCAAACTTACAACTAGCAACTCTTAGAAGTAGGGCATTGGCTTTTGTTATTGATGATTTAATTGTAACTTTATTAATCTGTCTTATTTATTGGAATAGTATTGTTGCTGTAAGTGATAATCAAGAGGCTTTAATAAATCTTATGCAAACAACTTTTGTAGTACCTTTAATACTATTAAAGATTATATACCATACTTTTTTTATTTGGTATTATGGACAAACTATAGGTAAAAAAATTGTAAAAATTAGAGTAATAGATGCTAATTCTTGGGAAAGAGTTAGCTTTTTTTCATCTTTTTTAAGAAGCTTAGGAAGAGTTGTATCTGAAATGTTTTTTTACATAGGTTTTTTAATAGGATTTTTTACAGAAGGTAGAAGAACTTTTCATGATTTTACTGGTAAAACGTTGGTAGTAAATGCATAAAATAGTTGTTTCATTAGCTTTAGCCTCACTTTTAATTCAAGCAAATGCCGAAGAATTAAATATGGAAAAATTACAACTTGTTGCAAAAGATGTTGATACAAAAAACAACATTATAACTGCAGTTGGTGATGTTGTTGCATATTCTCCAACATATTATTTAAGCTCAGATAAAATGGTTTACGATAAAGATAGAGAGATTTTAGAACTTTTTGATAATGTATTAATTATCAAAGATAATAAAATTCAAACTCAAAGTAACTATGCTTATGTAGATATGAAAAATGATATTATAAATCAAGATCCAGTATTTTTAATGGATAACAGTTCAAACATTTGGTCAAACTCTAAAGAGGCAAATAAAGATAAAGATCTAATAACTCTTGAAAACTCTATTTTATCTTCTTGTGATTGTATAGATCCAATTTGGAGTATTAGATCATCAAGTAGTGATTATGATACTGAAGCTATGTGGATGAATACATATAATCCTAGACTTTATATAAAAAATGTTCCTGTATTTTATCTTCCATATTTTGGGTTTCCAACAGATACAACTAGAAGAACAGGACTTTTACTTCCAACTATGGGATATTCAAGTAGTGAAGGTTTTTTATATTCACAACCAATATTTATAGCTCCAGCTGATAATTATGATATTGAGTTAATTCCTCAAATTAGAACGCAAAGAGGGTATGGAAGTTACGCAAATTTTAGATACGCTGATAGCCCTGATAGTATGCTTAATTTAAAAACAGGATATTTCAAAGAGTTTAATAATTATAGAAGAGAAGAAAAACTTGAAAATAGTGAGCATTATGGTTTAGATATTGATTATGAAAGAAAAAATATTTTTTCAACAAAAAAAGAGCATCAAGATGGAGTTTTTACCTCTGTTAGATACTTAAATGATATTGAATATATTATATTAAAAGAAGATGATGGTAATTTAGGAACTGATAAAAAAGTAGAATCTAAAGTAAACTATTTTTATAATACACCTGAATATTATGGTGGAGTTTATGGAAAATACTATATAGATGCTTCAAAAAAATCAAATGCTAACACTTTACAAGAGTTACCGCAAGTTCAGTTTCACTCATACAACAAAGAGTTGTTTTTAGAAAACCTTATATACTCTATAGATACAAAAGCTCAAAATTTTACAAGAAAAGAGGGCTTAAATGCAAAAATCTATGATATAACTGTTCCTATTAGTTATACAAAAAATATCTTAGATGACTATATGTATTTAGGAGTTGAAAATAGAACTATTTTAACTCAATATGATTACAGTAACTCTTTATATAATAATTTAAGATATGAAGATGGAACTTTAATCCAAAATAGAACATCTTTTATTGTTGGAACAGATTTAATAAAACCATATAGTGACTATATTCATACTTTAAACTTAAATGCTAGTTATGATATTCCTGAAAATTTAAGAAAAGATGGAGATTTATACAATATAACAGTAAAAGAGAATCAGCCACTGAAATATGATGAATTAAGTGTTTTTCCAACTTTACAAGAACAAAAAACGATAAAATTATCTTTAAATCAATCAATTTATGACAAAGAGAATTTAAAGCAGTTTATAAATCATAAGATGTCGCAATCCATCTTATATAATAGTGTAGATGAGCCAAAATTTCAAGATTTAGATAACTATGTAAAGATAAATCATGATTATGGTTCATTATCTGGAAAAGTTGTTTATAATATGGATGATAACAAAGTTGTTGAAGGAAGTTTTGATAACTCATTAAGTTACGAAGATTTAACTTTTAGTGCTGGTTATTATTATAGTAAGAAGACAAACAATGAATTTAATACAAGAGATGATTTAGAATCATATAGATTATCAACTTCTTATAAACTGGCTAAAGATTACTCTATAAAATATTATGAAAACTATGATTTACAAGAAAAGACAAGAAATAGACAAGGAATAGGGTTAAATATAGATGATAGTTGTTGGAATTTAGATTTGCTACTTGAAAAAGAGATAACTCCTAGAAGTAGATATGTTCAGAGTACAAGAAGTTATGATAGTTATGAGCAAACTATTGTATATGCTGTTTTAATGCTAAAACCAATTGGTGGAATAAGACAAAAGTCTATAGTTCAAAATAGTGATAAATAATAATGAGTAAAGATAAAATATATTTCAAAAATAGAGAAGAGGCAGCTTATAAACTATTAGAAATATTACCAATAGATAGTATGAGGCTTGAAGAGTGGACGGTAATTGCTTGTTCATATGGTGGTTATGAAATTGCAAAAATAGTAGCAGATAGTTTGGATGCAGAATTTGATATTATGTTTAATGAAAAGATTTATGCTCCACAAAATGATGAGTGTGAAATAGCAGTTGTAACAGAACTAGAAGAAGTTTTAATACATGAAGAGTTAGTTAAAGCTTTTGATATAAATCTTGATTCAATATATATCATGTCTAAAGAGATATATAAGGATAATATAAGGCCAATAGCATATAGATTTAGAAATGGTGAAAAATTTCAAAATTTGGCTGGAAAAAATGTTTTAATTGTGGATGAGGATATAAATGTTGGTTTAGTTATGATGGCTTGTATAAAAACTATTATAAACCAAAAAGTAAAATCGATAAGTGTAGCAACTCCAATACTATCAACTGCTAGTATAAAAGCAATAGATAGTATTACAGATGATTTATATTATATAAAAAGTCTTGATCATTTTATTGAAGCAGAGTATTATTATGATACTTTTGAAGAGATAACTTACGAAGATATAAATAGAATTAAAAATGAAGGAAAAGAAAAAGAATGATAATAAAATGCGAATTAGAGCTAAATGAACAAAAAGAGATTTTTGAGTTTAATAAAATTGCTAAACAAGCAAATGGTGCTGTATTAGCTCAAATGGGAAATGCTGTTGTAATAGCTGCAGTTGCTAGTGAATTTGATAATCCTGTAAGTGAAGATTTTACTCCTCTTACTGTTCAATATATTGAAAAAACATATGCTTCTGCAAAACTTCCTGGAGGGTTTATAAAAAGAGAGGGAAAACCAAGTGATTTTGAAACTCTAACTTCAAGAGTAATAGATAGAAGCTTAAGACCACTTTTTCCAAAAGGTTTTGTATATCCAACAACAATAACTGTAATGGTTGTAAGTGCTGATAAAAATGTAGATTTACAAACATTAGCTCTAAATGCTGCAAATGCTGCTCTTTATACTTCTAATTTACCTATTAAAAAATCTGTTTGTGGTGTAAGAGTTGGAAAAATTGATAATAAACTTGTAATAAATCCAACAAAAGATGATTTAGAAAATTCTACTTTAGATTTATATATAGCTGGTTCAAAAGATGAATTGCTTATGATTGAGATGAAAACGATTTCATCTTTAAATGATTCTAAACACTTTACAAACGAGATGGAAGAACAAACTTTAATAGAAGCGATAGCTTTTGCACAAGAAGCATTAAAAAAAGCAAATATAGCTTATGAAACAAATTTTGAAAAAGCTTGTAAAGTAAAGGCTAATGTAGAATTAGTTGAGTTTGCAATAGAAAAAGATGTAATTGATTATGTAAGAGATAATTTTTCAAATGATATAAAAGATGCTATCAAAAAATTAGCAAAAAGTGAAAGAGCTGTTGAGTTAAAAGAGTTGGCAAAAAGTATAGCAAAAAATGATTATTGTACTATAAATGAAGTTGAATTTAAAACAATTTTTGAAGCAGTTAATATTGTAAAACGAGAATTAGTTAGAGCTATGATAGTAAATGAAAAAGTAAGAGCAGATGGAAGAGGTCTTAAAGATGTAAGACCAATAAATATTGAGACAAATATTTTACCATCAGCTCACTCTTCTTGTCTTTTTACAAGAGGTGAAACACAAGCTTTAGTTGTAGGAACGATTGCTGGAGCAAAAGATGGACAAATGTATGAAGTTTTAACAGACAAATCAACATCTATGGAAAATCTTATGGTTCATTATAATTTCCCTGGATTTAGTGTTGGTGAAGCAAAACCAATTTTTAGCGTAGGAAGAAGAGAGTTAGGTCACGGAAATCTAGCAAAAAAAGCATTAGAATCTACGATAAATAAGAACTTCAAAGATACTTTTAGAATAGTTTCAGAAATTTTAGAATCAAACGGTTCTTCTTCTATGGCAACTGTTTGTGGTGGTTCATTGGCACTTAAAGCTGCGAATATTCCAGTTTCAGATCTTGTAGCAGGAGTTGCTATGGGAATGGTTGTTGAAGGTGATAAATATTCTATTTTAACTGATATTATGGGACTTGAAGACCATGATGGAGATATGGATTTTAAAGTTGCTGGAACTTCAAAAGGTATTACAGCTTTACAAATGGATATAAAACTTGGTGGAATTGAATTAAATGTTCTACAAGAAGCACTTTTGCAAGCAAAAGAGGGTAGAGTTCATATTTTAAATATTATGGAAGAAGCAAGTAAAGATATAGTTTCAAGTCCTGCTTTACCAAAAATTGAAGAGTTTGAAGTTGATAGTTCTAAAATGATGGTTATTATTGGAAAAGGTGGAGCTACAATTAAAGAGATTATCGAAAAATACTCTGTAAATATAGATTTAGATAGAGATAATGGAGTTGTTAAAGTAAGTGGAGAAGACTCTTCTAAAATTACAGAAGCAAGCGATTTTATAAAAGATTTAGTAAATAACTCAACTTCATACAAAGCACCAGTAAAAATAGATTTTGAAAAACTTTATAGTGTAGATGAAATTGTTTCTGGAAAAGTTGAAAGAATAGTTGATTTTGGTGCATTTATTCTTCTTGCAAAAGGAGGAGAAGGTCTTTTACATATATCTAAAATTTCAAAACAAAGAGTAGAAAAAGTAAGCGATATTCTAAGTGTTGGACAAGAAATAGATGTAAAAGTTCTAAAAATTCAAAAAGATAAAATAGAACTAGGTTTAAATTAATATTAATTAATTTTGTGTTAGGATGGGAAAAATTTTTAAATGAATAAAATCAAGGGGCTAATATATGGCTAAACTTTTAATAGTAGATGATTCTACAATGCTTAGGGATATGTTAAACTACGCTTTAAACGAGGGTGGTTATACAGATGTTGTTGAAGCAGTAGATGGAGTAGATGGTCTAGCTAAGGCAAAAAATACAAATTTTGATTTAATTATTACAGATGTTAATATGCCAAATATGGATGGTTTAACCTTAATTGGTGAACTTAGAAAAATTCCTCAATATTTAAAAACACCTATTTTAGTTTTAACAACTGAAAGAAGTGATGAAATGAAAGCTAAGGGTAAATTTGCAGGAGCTACTGGTTGGATTGTTAAGCCTTTTGTTCCAGATCAGCTTTTAAAGGCTGTAAATATAGTGCTAAGTAGATAAATCAAAAAGGGGAGACTTAAATTATGTCATTTGATATTTCAAAATATAGAGAAATGTTTTTAGAGGAAGCAGCAGAGCTTTTTGAGTCAGCTGATAATGTTTTGTTGGCTGCTGAAAACAACGGAAGTTTAACAGATGATGAAATGGGACAACTTTTTCGTGATGTTCACACATTAAAAGGGAGTGGTGCTTCTGTTGAATTAGCTTTTTTTGCTGAGTTTACCCATGATGTTGAAAATTTAATGGACAAATTAAGAAGTCATAAAATTGAGTACCAACCTGAGATGGCTGAAACTCTAATAGATGGGCTTGATGTTATGAAAGAAATTTTAGAGTTAGAAGTATCAAATCAAATAAATAGAGAAAAATTTCAAGAACTAACAAGCTCTTTGCTAGAAGAGATTAGAGCATATTCAAATGGCTCTACTACTAATAAAAAAGAAGAAGAGCAAATTACTCAAAGTGTTAAAGTATTAGAAAAAATAGATACACCAATTTCTGATGAAAAAGAAGAATTTGGTTTCTTCAGTGATGATTTAAATAGTCAAAGAGATAGAAAAGATATGCCTTTTGGTATTTTTGAAGATGATGATACTGATGATAAAAATATTGGTTTTTATGATGAAGAACTTGAAAATATATCGAATAACACAGATGATAATAAATTTAAAATTGATGAAAATAAAGAAAATTTTGGTTTCTTTGATGGTATGGAAAAAATTTCACCAAATTCTGTTATGGAGATAAATGATATTGAATCTGAAACTTCTAATGAAAATAAAATAGCTGAACAAGAAAAAAAGGACCTCCCAACTACTGTATCTAGAAGAGCTAAGGAAAATAGTGATGACACTGAGAAAAAATCTATCTCAAATAATAACAATAGCATTAGAGTAAATCTTGATAAAATTGATTTATTAATGAACAATGTTGGAGATTTAGTTATTACAAATGCTATGCTTACACAGTTTTCATCAACTATTGAAGAGAGTAAAACTAGAGGTTCTGTTTTAGAGAGATTAGAACTTCTTGAAAGACATATTAGAGATATGCAAGATAGTATTATGAGCATTAGAATGGTTCCTATGGATTCTATTTACTCAAAATTCCCAAAAGTGGTTCGTGATATATCTAAAAGACTTGGTAAGAAGGTTGAGTTTAAACATTATGGTGATAATGTTGAGATAGATAAAGCCATGATTGAAGGATTAACAGATCCTTTAATGCATATTATTAGAAACTCTCTTGATCACGGTATTGAAATGCCTGAAGATAGAATAAAAGCTGGTAAGAGCGATACAGGAACTATTAGTATTTCAGCAGAACAAGCAAATGGTCAAATGATAATTACAATTGAAGATGATGGTAAAGGTGTTGATAGTGAAAGAGTTGCTCAAAAAGCACTAGAAAAAGGTCAAATTGATGAAAATCAATTTGCAAGTATGTCTCATAATGATAAGGCTCTTTTAATTTTTGGAGCAGGGCTTTCAACAGCTGATCAAATAACTGATATTTCAGGTCGTGGTGTTGGAATGGATGTTGTAAAAACAAATATTCATAAATTAGGTGGGATAATTAAGCTTGATACTGAATTAGGAAAAGGTACTGTTATTACTATTATGCTTCCTTTAACACTTGCAATTCTTGATGGTCTTGATATAAGAGTTGGGGATCAAAAATATATCTTACCTCTTAGTTCTATTGTTGAATCACTTCAACCAACAGCTAATATGATTAAAAAAATTGGTGATGGAACTCAAGATTTACTAATGCTAAGAGAAGAGTTTATTCCTGTAGTTAAGCTTCATAAACTATTTGGTCTTAAAAAAAGTTTTGAAAAACTAGAAGATGGTATGTTGATAGTTGTAAAATCAGGAAACACAAAAGTTGCACTTTCAATTGATGAGTTTTTAAATCAACATCAAGTTGTTGTTAAACCTCTTGATAAAAACTTTAGAAGTGTTCAAGGAATTGGTGCTGCTACAGTGAGAGGTGATGGAAGTATAGGGCTTATTCTTGATGTTTTAGGAATAATTGATGCTCAAATTAAAATAGAAAAAGATATGAATGCAAATAAAAGAGCATCTTAAGAAATAATTATGGCATATACAACACAAGATGTACATGAAAAAATAAAAAAACTTCTTTATTCTCTAACGGGAATTACCCTTACAGAGAATAAGGATATTATGATTTCAAATAGAATTGATAAACTAAAAAGAAATTGTAATAACTATGGCGACATAATGGAACTTTTAGACTCTGTTGAAAAAGGACAAAATGTAACAGAGTTTATAAATACTTTTACTACAAATAAAACTCATTTTTTTAGAGAAGAGTTTCATTTTGAAGATTTAAGAGATAGAGTTCTTCCAGCTTTTTCAAAAAATAAAGAGAATATATCTATTTGGTGCTCTGCATCTTCAACAGGAGAAGAGCCTTATTCAATCGCTATGACTATATTTGAAGCTAATAAATTACTATCTTCAAATATCAAAGCAAATATAATAGCAACTGATATTGATACTAATGTTTTACAATATGCAGCTGATGGAATTTATAGATATTCTAAATCATCAAAAGAGTTTCCATCTTGGATTAAACCTCAAAACTATTTTAAAAGAAGAGTGCAAAAAAATCTATCAGGAGAAGAAGTTTTAATCAAAGTAAATGATGAATTAAAAAAAATGATTACTTTTCATATAATGAATCTAAATAATGATAGTTATCCTTTTTCAAATCATCAATTTGATGTAATCTTTTGTAGAAATGTTTTAATTTATTTTTCAGTAGAAGATCAAAATATTATTCTAAAAAAATTATTTAAACATCTAAAAATTGGTGGAACTTTATATTTAGGACACTCAGAAAATCCTCAAGATTTAATACATTATGTAAAAAGAGTAGGGCAAAATATTTTTGTTAAAGAGAAAGATTTAAGATGATTACTATTGGTAGAAAAGATGGTAATATAGAAAAACTATCTTTAGCTAATATAACTCAAAAAACAAAAGGTTTTCCTACTCATACAGTTATTGGTGGTGAGTTTGCAGTAGCTCCTGATAGCGATAATGTTGCTTTAAAGACTCTTTTGGGTTCTTGTGTTGCTTTAATGTTTTATGATAGAAAAAAGAAAATAAAAGCAATGAATCACTTTTTGCTGCCTGATACAAATGATAATTCAAATGATATGAAATATGGATTATATTCAGTTGAAGCCATGCTAAATGAGATGTATAAAATAGGTTGTTTAAAATCTGATATTGTTGCTAAAATATCAGGTGGAGCTGATATTATGAATTTAAATCTAAAAAACTCTATAGGGTCAAGAAATGTTGAATTTGCAAAAGAGTTTTGCCATAAAGAAGGTTTTAGAATTATATCTGAACATGTAAGAGGTGAGCATGGAAGATTAATACTTCTTGCTGATAACTTTGAAACATTTATTAAAGTTACTCAAAAAACTGAAACAGATAGTAAAATTCTATCTAATGAGAAATCATTGCAGATTGAAATCTCTAAAGCTCCAGTTATTAAAGAGTACACAGGTGCAGTTGAGCTATTTGGTAAAAATAATAAAAAAATTGAAGAAACTATGGAAATTGAACTTTTTTAAAAAATATTTAGGATAAGAGATGTATACGGTATTAATAATTGATGATTCTGCCTCAATGAGACGAATTTTAAAAGATATGATAAACTCTATTGACGAATTTGAAGTAGTTGCAGTTGCAAATGATGCCTACGAAGCTAGAGAAAAAATTAAAGAGTATGAGCCTGATTTAGTTACTATTGATATAAATATGCCAAAAATGGATGGGGTTACATTTTTACGAAATTTAATGAGACTTCACTCTATGCCAGCAGTTGTAATTTCAGGAGAAAGCGTAAGAGGAAGCGATATTTTCGATGATGGTGCTGTTGGATTTATTCCTAAACCAAGCTCTGGAGAGAGTATGGCATCTTTTGAGTCAAGAATAAAAGATACACTTTTGAGTCTCACTTTTTTACTAAAAAGATATACATTAAAAAAACCAGCTCCTTTGAAAAAAGATTACAAGCCAACACCAACTCCAGATTACAAAGTTCATCCTGATGAAGTTATTCCTCTAAGAGCAGCAAAATTTGGAGGACAAAAAGTGATAGCTATTGGTTCATCAACAGGTGGAGTGGAGAGTTTATTAAAAGTGTTTAGCAGATTACCTTCAGATTTACCACCAATTGTTATGACACAGCATATTCCATATGGATTTTCAAACTCTTTTGCCTTAAGATTAAATGACCATTCAGCAGTTGAAGTTTGTGAAGCAAAAGATGGGCAGATTTTAGAATTTGGACATGCCTATTTAGCACCTGGAAATATGCATTTAACTATTGAAAAAATAGGAAATGAGTTAAGAACAAAGCTTCTTGACACAAAAAAAGTAAGTCAGCATAAACCAAGTGTTGATGTTTTATTTAGATCAGTAAATAATAGTGTAGGGGGAAGCGCTATGGCTGTTATGATGACTGGAATGGGAGATGATGGAACAATTGCAATGAAAGAGCTTTTTGATAATGGTGCATATACTATTGCACAAAATGAAGCTACTTGTGTTGTTTTTGGAATGCCTATGAAAGCAATACAAGCAGGAGCAGTAAAAGATATAGTTCCTTTAGATGAAATTGCTGATTATATAATAGCTTTTTCAAAAGGAAAAGTTAGATAATAAATTGTTTAAGAATAGAATATTAACTTTAATAGATATTCTGTTCTTAACAAATATAATATATTTAGTATTGAAAACCATAATTTTCAAACTAATACTAATATATTTTTTGTTATACTCTTTTATACAAAAATACTAGAAATATTTAGAGGTTATATGAGATATAAATTAGATTTTAAAGATAGTTTTAAAATGAACATGCTTTTTTGGATAGAGAGATTTATAAGATATAAATTAACAAGCTTGTCAAATAGACAAGTATCAAATAAAGATAAACTAGCTTTTATTATTCAAAGTTTAATAAAAGGCACAAAATCAATAGATGAGCTTGATGTTTTAGTAAAAGAAGCTAGAAATATTGGCTTAAATGGAATAAATACATATTTTAATCCTCTTTTAAAACTATATAACTATACAAATAGTTTAGGATTAGCTTCACTTAAAGAGATTGATGAAGAGTTATTAAGTGATTTTTTAGCTAGCCAAACTAGTTCTCTATCGGATGCTTCTAAAAAGAACCATCGTATCGCCCTACTATCTTTCTTCTCATATATAGATAAACAAAATGAAAATGAAGATGGAAGCTCATATTTATTTAAAATAGAGTTAAAAAATTGGGGTGGATTAAGTGGAAAAAGTGGTTCAAAACTCCCCTCTTTTATGAATAAAGATGAGATTGATAGATTTTTATCTGCTATTAATAATTTTGAATTTTCAGATAATACAGCTTATAGAAATAGACTTATTATAAAAATAATAATATATACAGGAATTAGAGTTAGTGAGATGTTAAATCTCAAATTAAAAGATATTTTTAATGAAAAAGATGTTTATATGCTTCAAATTCGTGGAAAAGGAAATAAACCAAGAGTTGTAATGATTAAAAAAGATATTATTGAACATGAATTACAAAATTGGCTAACTCAAAGAGTTTGTAATAGTGATATTTTAGTTTGTAATCAAAAAGGTGAACGATTAACTCAAGCTTATGTTAGTCGCATTGTTGAAAATATCTTAGCAAGTGCTGGTATTAGAAAAGAGAAAAATGGAGCACATATGCTACGTCACTCATTTGCAACTTTACTTTATTCAAAACATCATGATTTAATACTTGTTCAAGAGGCTTTAGGTCATGCAGATATAAACACAAGCAGAATTTATACGCACTTTGATAAAGAAAGATTAAGAAAGACTACAGATATTTTTTAACTTAATATTGTTTTATCAATAATTGGATAAAATAATAACTTTATTATAAAATTAATACATTTTTGGAGATTAAAATTGATTGAAATTGATTATTATGAACTTTTAGAGATTGAAAAAACATCAGATAAAGCAGCTATAAAAAAAGCTTATCGAAAACTTGCTATGCAGTATCATCCTGATAAAAATCCAAATGATAAAGAAGCTGAAGAGAAATTCAAATCTATAAATGAGGCTTATCAAGTTTTAAGTGATGATGAAAAAAGAGCTTTATATGATAGATATGGAAAAGCTGGTTTAGAGGGTCATGGTGGACGAAGTTCTGGTTTTGGTGGTTTTGATGATTTAGGTTCTATTTTTGAAGAGATGTTTGGTTTTTCAAGAAATCATAGCAAAAAAGAGAGAAAAACTTATAACTATAATCTTGATACTGCCGTTGAAGTTAAATTAGAGTTTAACGAAGCAGTTTTTGGTTGCAAAAAAGAGATTAACTATAAATATAAAACAGCTTGTAAACCTTGTAATGGAACTGGTGCAAAAGATGCTAAGATTGAAAACTGTAGAACTTGTGGTGGAGTTGGACAAGTTCATTCAAGACAAGGTTTTATGACATTTGCACAAACATGTCCAACTTGTAGTGGTAGTGGACAATCAAAAGCAAATAGTTGTAAATCATGTTCTGGTACTGGTTTTGAAGAGATTAAAGGAAATTTCACTGTTGATATTCCAGAAGGTGTAAATGATGGAATGAGAATAAGAGTTTCAAATAAGGGAAATATAGCACCAAATGGACAAAGAGGAGATTTATATATCCAAACAAAAGTAAAAGAAGATAGCCACTTTGTAAGACATGATGATGATATATATTTTGAAGCCCCTATTTTCTTTACTCAAGTAGCTTTAGGAGCAAAAATAAAGATTCCTAGCTTAAAAGGTGAATTAGAGCTTGAAATACCAAGAAATGCAAAAGATAAACAACAATTTACTTTTAAAAATGAGGGGGTAAAAAATGTTCAAGGATATGGAAAAGGTGATTTGATTGTTCAAATAAAAATAGAGTATCCAAAAACTTTAACAAATGAACAAAAAGAGCTTTTAGAAAAATTACAAGAAAGTTTTGGAGTAGAAAGCACTCCTTCTGAGATAAAGTTTGAAGGAATGTTTGATAAAGTTAAAAAATGGTTTTCATAAATTGAAAATTTACACAAGGAGAACAAATGAAATTTGAATATGTTGGATATAGACCTATTATTAGCCACCATGGAATTACATTTAAGCAAGGAAAAGATGATAAATTTGTTTATTTTCCATATGTTTATGAAATTTTAAATTCATTAAATCATGAATATACAACAAATAAAAATAGATATTCTACTAGTATAAATCTTGAAAATGCTAGCATTGATAAGTTATACAAAATTGTTGAAAAATATTTTCCAAATATTGAAAAATCTATAGAAGATAAACTCAAAAGATATAAAGAACACTTAGAAGAAGAGAGAGAAGATATAAATTCAAGACCTAATTTAAGTGATATAGAAAAAAATATATTTCTTACAAATCTTGATTTAATGAAAAACTATAGAATAAATAGAGCAAAAAATAAGATTTTCTATTACTTTGCAATAGCAACTATTGCAGAAGTAATAAAAGAAAAAAGAATAAAAGAGCTAGATATTCCATACCACAATAAATTTTGGCATGTTTTAAATACTCTTCAAGGTGTTTTAAGTTCTGAAAAAATATCTAGCAATATAAAAGCTCTATATTTTGACACAAAACTAGAGCTTAAATTTACTACATCTTTATCTTAAAA
>ERZ724515.335-NODE-335-length-17849-cov-7.743846_pt1 | contig 17849 bp, 9 predicted proteins | sample MGYA00376048_ERZ724515 | MGnify/ENA primary metagenome ERZ724515 (study PRJEB28724, sample SAMN07190885) | wastewater metagenome | isolation source: influent of sewage treatment plant in Hong Hong | place: Hong Kong | collected 2016-03-17 ... | reverse complement strand
TTATATAGATTCTTTTTATTTTTAATTGCTATTGCTTTATTAATAGTTGTAGTTTCTACTTTTAGTAGTTTTTATTTACTTGATTATTTGATGTATTTGAGTCTAATAAATCTATTTAGTATATTTTTATCAACCATTTATTTTTTTTATAAAAAAGAAGAAAACTCATCATACTTAATGATAGGATTTTCTATATATGTAGTTGGAACAATACTGTTTTTATTTTATAACATGGGTTTATATATTCCTAAAAATGGTTATTGGTATTTTTATGAAATATCACTAGCCTTAGAAAACATACTTTTTTCAGTTGTTTTATCAAAAAAACTAAATCAAACAAAAGCATTAGCAAACTCTTTAGATACTCAAAAAATACTATTAAGAGAGTTACACCATAGAGTTAAAAACAATCTTCAATTTATCATCTCTTTGTATAGATTAAAACTAAGAAGTTATTTGGATAGTGTGGGAAAAGAAAAACTAAAAGAGGTGGAAAACAATGTTCACTCTATGGGAAAAATCCATGATATTTTACACTCAAATCAAACTATTTCAAATCTAAATAGCTCAATATATTTTGAAGATTTGATAAAAGAGATAAAAAGAGCATATCCAGATAATAGAGTTGAAATTTATATAGATACACAAAATTTAACTTTAAATATTGACCAAGCGATATATTGTGGATTGATAATAAATGAGTTAGTTACAAACTCTATAAAATATGCCTTTACAGAAAAAAAAGGAGATATTTTTATATTGTTAAGACACGATGAAACAAAAAATTATATATTAAGTATTAGTGATAGTGGAAAAGGATTTGATTGGGAAAATAAACCTCTATCTTTTGGATTGACATTGGTTGAAAGACTTGTAAAAGACGAGTTAAAAGGCGAATTAAAATACACAAATAAAAAAGGTGCTAGGTTTGAGATATGGTGGGGGTAGAAGATAGTATATCTCTAAAAGAGATATACTAAATTTTTATCTTTCTACAGTAATTTCTTTACCATATAAATTTTTAATCTCATCATCAGTTAATACATTTTTATAGATAATTAAATCATCTATTACACCACTAAAATCAGCACCTTCTCCTACAGAACCAACTTGTAGTTTATAGTTACTTAAATCCCAAGTTAAGAATTCTGGATTATTTATTTGAGCTCCAATACCCTCTACTGCGTTATACCAAACTCTAGCTTTTCCAGTTGGATCAACTGTATAAACAATGTGATACCAAGTATTAGTAGTAATTTCAGCTTCATTAGATGGATAAACTTCATAATGAGAGCCTGAAGAATCAGAAACACTTAAAGCAAACTTCCAACCACTATGAGATGGATAATATAAATCTATTCCTAGTTTAGAGGTATTACTTGATAGTGTATCTTTATGATTTATTGATAAAACTTTACCATTAGTACTTAAACTATCTGTTTTTACCCATAGCGAAATAGTAACTCCTTTAGAAAAATTATTTGTTATAGGAGGATTCATTAAAATATCAGTTTTAAATTTACTATTAAATAAATCTAATGCTTTACCATATTTTCCTTCTACAAATGATGGTGTTAAAGAAGATATAGGATAGCTATTTGAAGAAAAAATATTAAGGTCATAGTGGATTGCATCAGTTGTATTGTCTTCAAATTTATATGCACATAATATATCTGAAATAGGAATTGTAGTTCCTGTTTGCTCTTTTACATCAATTATTTGGATAGCTAAACTTCTTGTAGCTTTCTTATCTTTGCTATTTTTTACAATCACATCAATATTATATTCTGATTTTGTTTCATAATCAGGTGCTGTTTTAAATGTTATTACTCCTGTTGAACTTATATCAAATGCTGAAGCATCTGTACCACTTAAACTATATGTTAGAGTTAATCCTTGAGCATCTTTTGCAGTTACAGTAGTAACAGCTGTTTGATTTTCATTTACTCCAACATAAGAATCCATAGATATGATTGGAGCAAGTAATTTGATATTTGCAATAAACTCATCTAAACTAGTACCTGTATAAATTTTTTCATTTTCTATAGAACCAATGTCATCTAAATCAGCTTGTTCTATATAGTAATTCCCATTTTCTTGTACTAATTTGTAGTAAGAATACTCTTTTCCTTGAGTAATAACTATTCTATCTGTTTCTTTAGTAACTGTTGCATTTGGAACATCTTTAAAATGCGTATAAAGTCCATCAACATTTGTAATTGGTGTATTTGTACTCCAATTAACTGGATTTACCCAATCCCATCTATGCCATTCTAATTCTGTTCCCATTTTTGTAACAACTCTTTGGGTATATGTTTTTGATAAATCAGCATAATTTGCTACTTTTGAAGTTGAAAGAATTGTAAATGTACCTTCTTCTTTTGTAATTGGGTCTACATAAGAGAATTTATATGGATTTGTTGCATCTGGTGTGATTGTTACATAATCATTTTCATAATCTTTATCCAATATCCATTCTCCATTTGGAGAAGCAGCTGAACCCATAAAACTATATGATTTAAATGTAATTTTTCCATCAGCTACAGTGTTATCATCATACCAATATTCTTCTCCATCATAAGATACAAATCTTTTTAAATCAGCTACTTTTAGTGTCGCAGTAGTTGTTGTATTAGCTAAATCTGCTGTTGATAGTTTAGTTGATTCTAAGCCTAAGTATGTTATTACTTTCTCTTCTAAAGCTTTTGCCATCTCTTTTTTATCTGTATATTTAACAGCTTCTGTTTTTAATTCTGCAAATTTTGTTTCAAAAGCAGAACCTGTATAACTACTTACAAAATCATCATTTGAAGTGTCCCCATCATTCATAATATCAAATAGTGCATTTGTCAATACTAATACATTTGTACCAACATCATCCAATAATTCCGATGGTGCTTTTTTAAAGAAATCATCATCACTTGCCACACCTGCAATCTCTTTTAATTTTGCTAATTTAGCTTTTCCACTATCAGTTGCTGGATTTCCTAAATAAGTTGTAATTGGAGTAACTACATTTGAGTAAGAAGTTAATACTGTTGTTAATTCAATATCTCCTTCATCAATACCATTATTATCAATATCGATAATACCACCACTAGCAGTTATTGGATAAACTGGTGTTGTTGCAAATGTATATACATTTGTTCCTGTTTTTTGAGTTGCAACTTGACCATTTGCATCAGTTACTGTTGCTCCATAAACAGCACCTCTTTCTACTGTTATATCTGTTGCACTAAGAGCTGGAGTTGTACTACCTCCTGAATTTGTACCACTTGAAGATGAAGAACTACTTCCACTTGAACTTCCACCACCGCATCCTACTAAAAATGCAGCTGTTAATGCTGATAGCACTAAACCATTTATTTTTTTCATTTTTTCTCCTTAAAATCTTATTTTTAAATAATATTTTCATAATATTACTTAACTCCAATATTTTACTGTGTGTGCGTTATGTCTCGCGTTACATTTTTAAAAAGTTTGAAAAAATTTCGGAAATTTATAAAAAAATAAGATTAAAAGTTCAACTTATACTCTATTAAACTAAATCTTTATTGTGTATCTTACATTTCTACCAGCAGTTCCAACAATCTGTTTAATACATCCAAACTCTATAAGTTCAGATATATCTCTTGTAGCTGTTGCTTTACTTATTTTTGTAATTGCCATATATTTTTTTGTATTTAATCCACCTTCAAAGTTATCAATTCCAACATCAAAGATTTTATTTAATACTTTTATTTGTCTTTCATTAAGTGGTTGATTTCTATGTATATCCCAAAACTTTGTTTTTTGGATAAGGTGTTCTATATTTAAAAGTGCATTTTGCATAGCATTCTTTAGAATATTTAAATGCCAAATAAGCCAAGGTGTTATATCAAATGCTCTATTTAAAAATAGATTGATAGTTTTATCTAAGATTTCATAATAAGCTTTTCTATCGATATTTATTGCTGTTGATATTGAGTATAGTTTAAATTCGGTATTTAAGCTATATTTAGAAAGTATATAATCAGTTATTGCTCTTGATATTCTTCCATTACCATCATCATAAGGGTGAATTGATACAAACCACAAATGAGCTATTGCTGATGTTATATAAATATTCTCAGAGCTTATATTACAGTATTCTAAAAAGTTCTTAATATCTTCATCTATACTTGAAGCAGGTATTGCTTTATAGTGCACTTTTTCAAAACCAATAGCTCCTGATATTACTTCCATATCATCATCTTTTCTAAAAGATGCAACATTGATTTTAGTAAGTTTAGTATAATTATTTTCAAATAGACAATTATGCCAACCATGAAGTCGCTCAATAGTTAGAAGATTTTTATTCAAACTACAATCTATTAATATTTCAACTAAATTATCAGTTGCTTTTGTAGAATACTTATCACTTAAAGCATCAAAATCTTTATCAAGCTTTTTTCTAAAAGATGATCGTACACTCTCTCTTTTAAAAACTTCACCCTCTATCAAAGAAGTGTTTATAGCTTCATCAGTCAAAACATCAATTTGGATTTTTCTTATATCGTCTTGATTAAATAGTTTTGTCATACCATCAAGTATTCCTCTATGATAATCAATTTGGCTTATAAGCTCTAATAATTGAGATTTATCATAATTAAAATTTGGATAGTTTGGATGTTGCCAAATCCATTTTTTAATATCTTCTTCCATAATTTTCCTTTGATGATACGATTAATTAGTCTAATAGTATCATAAAATGAATCGATTAATAACTATAATCAACTCATTTTGGATTAAAAGTTCAACTTATACCCACCAAATTTAACCACTTCAAAATCCAAATTTTCCAATTTACTTCTTAGTCTATGAAGTAATTGCCTTCTTGTTGTATCATTTACTCTAGTATCAAACCAAATGATTTCATCTATATATGAAAAAGGCACTACTTTTCCTCTATTATTTTGAAGCAATAGAAATAATTGCTGTTCTTTTGCAGATAAAAGAACTGGTTGATTCTTGAAAAAAAGTTGTTGATATTTTGTATCATAAACATAATCATTCCCAACATCTATTGATTGTTTGAAAGAGTTTAGTTTTAAAGCTGATAATTTCAAAGAAGCTATAAGTTCATCTTCTCTAAATGGTTTTAAAATATATCCTGATGCTTCAACACTTGATACTTTTTGTAAAGTTTGTTCATCGCTAAAAGATGTAAGAAATATTACTTGACAATGATATAGTTGTTGTAAAGTTTTAGCTGTATCAATACCATCAAGTAAACCTTTTATTTGAATATCTGCTAAAACTATATGCAAAATATTTTTATAGGCAATTTTCAAAGCATCTGAAATACTAGAAGCTATAAATCCACAAAATCCATCCATATCATCAACAATAGCTTTTATATCTAAAGATATAATTGGGTCATCTTCTAAAATAAGTATATTTATCATAAGTTTATCTTTTCATATTTTATTTTAGAAAATTATAACACTCTTGCGTTATGTCTCGCGTTATATTTTGAAAAAAAACGACAAATTACAAAAAAATTTCAAATCTTATTAAAATATAACGCGAGACATAACGCACACACAGTAAAATATTAGAGTTAAGTAATATTATGAAAATATTATTTAAAAATAAGATTTTAAGGAGAAAAAATAAAAAAAACAAAAGCCTTAGTGTTATCAACACTAACAGCTGCATTTTTAGTAGGATGCGGTGGTGGAAGTTCAAGCGGAAGTAATTCTTCATCTAGTGGAACAGTAACTCCCACAGTAGCTACTCAAACACCGAAATTTATAGATGATGTAGTGTCAGGTATAAAATATGTAAATGGAACAAATTCTGGTTTTACAAATGCCAATGGAGAATTTACATATACTTCAGGAACTATATCTTTTTATATTGGAAATATTAAATTAGGCGAAATAAGTTCAATTCCTAGTGATAAAAATGTATTTATCCAAGATGTTGTAGGTGTTAGTAGAACTGATACTTCAAATACAAAAGTTTTAAAAATAGCTTCTATTTTACAATCATTAGATTCAGATAATTCAACTGATGCAATAGAGATTAAAGAAGAAGATTTTAATAAATTCAATGATGTAAATGTAACTGTGGATGAGAATACTAATGTATCTGATATTCTTACTTCAAAAATTCCTTCTATTACTGTAAAAAGCTCTGAAGAAATTACAAAGCATTTAGAAAATAGTTTAAAACAATATACAAGTATATCAACAAATACAACACCATTAACTCTAAGTAGTAGTTCAATAACAAATGGTGCAATAAATATATCTAAAGATACAAGTATAGTTTTATTGTTTAATAATGATGTTAAAAAAAGTAGTATAAATAAAGATAATATTATTTTAAAAGATACTTCTTCAAATAGTATAGATTTTACAATAGTACAAGAATTTAATAAAGTAACTATTAAACCAGTGTCATTGTCTTATTCAACATCTTATGCTTTAACTTTAAAATCAGCTATTGAAGATTATTCTAGTAATCATTTAGGAACAACAGATATAATAATCTCTTTTACAACACAAAGTGAAGTTGATACAACACCTCCAACTATTACTTCAGCTTCAACTTTTTCTGTAAATGAAAATCAGAATTCTGGATTTACAGTAAGTGCAACTGATAATGTAGTAAATTCAACTATAGTATATTCTTTGAGTGGAACAGATAGTTCTTTATTTGATATAAATAGCCAAACTGGAATAGTTACTTTCAAATCAAACCCAGATTTTGAAACAAAAGCTTCATATTCTGTTACAGTAAATGCAAAAGATGTGTCAAATAATAGCTCTTCTTAAAATGTAACAATTAGTATAAATGATGTAGATGAAAATGCACCAACAATTACATCTGCTTCAACTTTTAGTGTAAATGAAAATCAAACGAGTGCATTTACTGCAACGGCAACTGATTCAAGTGGAATAGCTAGTTATAGTTTAAGTGGAACTGATAGCTCTTTATTTAATATAGATTCAACGACTGGTGTAGTTACTTTTAAATCTAAGCCAGATTTTGAAACAAAATCATCTTACTTTGTAATCTTAACTGTAATAGATAGTTTAAATAATAGTATAACAAAAAATATAACTATTAATATTGCAAACTTAGATGAAACAACTCCTACTACAACGATACCACCTCTATTTACTTCTTCTGATTATGTAGAAGTAAATGAAAATCAAACAAGCGTAATTACTGCAATGGCAACATCAACAGTAGCTGTAACATACTCTATTAGTGGACAAGATGCCTCTTTTTTTAATATAAATCCGACAACTGGTGTTATTACATTTAAAACTCTAGCAGATTATGATACGCAATTTTCATATTATATTGTAGTAACAGCTAAAGATACTTCAAATAATAGTACAAATCAAGATTTATCTATAGATCTTATAGATGTTGATGATACTGGACCAGTAATCACATCTGCTTCAAGTTTTTCAGTTGCGGAAAATCAAACTTCTGCATTCACGGTAACTGCACTAGATGATTCAACTATAACTTATTTTATAGAAGGAACAGATGCTTCTTTGTTTAATATCAATTCAACTTCTGGAGCTGTTACATTTAAAACAGCACCTGATTATGAAACAAAAACTTCATATTCAGTTACAGTAAAAGCAACAGATAGCCTAAATAACAGTTCAACAAAAGCTGTAATTATTAATATTACAAATGTAGCTGAAAATCCAACAATCACATTTAATGGTTTAGAATATGGAATCGTTACTTCTCCTATCACACAAAAAAAATGGTTAGATAGAAACCTTGGAGCAACAAGAGTTTGTACAAGTTTAAATGATAGTGCTTGTTATGGAGATTATTACCAATGGGGAAGATTGGCTGATGGGCATGAAAAGTCAAACTCAACTACAACTTCAACACAAGCAACAGATATTACGAATGTAGGAAATCAGTTTATTACTGAAAATAATGTTTGGACAGCAGATAATGTTGATAATGATGGAACTTTAAGAATAGCTCAATGGAGTAAAATAGATGGAAATGGAGTTTGTCCTACTGGATTTAGAGTACCAACAATAGATGAATTAAAAGCTGAAACGATTGGATATACAGGAACAGATAATATAACAACTGGAGCTGTAAAAGTTACAAATACTTGGAAAGCAGCATCTCAAAATTTCTTAAAACTACCTGCAGCTGGTTTTAGAGAAAATCTTCAAGGTTCTATGGAGGAAATAGGAACCTCAGGATTAATATGGAGTAGTACACCATCTGATAATGGAAGCAGAAGTAAACATCTGTTTATGAATGATTCTAATGCATATGAAAATTCTGAACTTCAGGCTGATGGTCTTTCAGTTCGTTGTGTAGAGGGAAATTAAAATACTAAAAACAGTGATTTTATCACTGTTTTTAGCAGCAATTATGTGTTGCTTTATAAAATAAATAAGATATATTTGATTTATTTTCAAGTTTTTTACTAAAATTTACTAGATTTAATGACCTATCAAGTGGAGTGATTTTTTGTATTTTTGTCCATTCTTCAATATCAAGATTTCCAGCTATTGTTGTAATACTATTTATATCATCTCTATTACTTGACCATCACCTGAATATCAAACTAAGTCAAATTTCCTAAATAATAAATCTAGTATATCAATTTTTATTAAAATCCTATTTTAACTCCTAAAATTCCATTTATTGATTCTTCATCAGAGTTTTTAGCTCCATTTACTGATGCAAACAAACTTGAAGTTGATGATAAATAGTAGTTTGTTGAAATACTTGCAATATATTTATGTGAATCTTTATCTATACCTTTGATTTCAAAGCTTCCTGCATTTGGTGCTGATGCGAATGAAGCGCTTAAAGCTTTATTTGTATCTCCAAACTCTTCAATATATCCTATTGCTAACTCTACATCTGCAAAATCTTTATTGTTTTGAGTAAATACTTTTTGAGTTTTTAAACTAACTCCTAAGTTTGATACATCAGAACTATATTTATCAATACTTAGATTAGCTCCACTTGTACCTGTCTCACTATAAGCGTCTTGTGATAGATAAGTATATCCACCAATAATCGAAGGTTTTAAATATAATTGATTTGATAAATCAAATTTATATCCAACTTCCAAACCTGTAGATATAGTATTTGATTTTGGTGTACTGAAAGCTTCAGTTGTCGGAGTTGTTCTTGAAGTTTGAGTTTTATTATGTCCTACATTTACTTCTGCATTTACAAATACATTATTAGAAAATATTTTTTGTGCATATAGTCCTAGGATATAACTATCTATATCACTTTTTGTTTCATCATTTTTAAAATCAATATCACTTCCAATATATGCAAGTGAAGTACCAATTACAACATCATCAGATATTTTTTCAACTCCTAGCTGAATACCAGATGAATTACTACTTACTTTACTTCTTAAAGTATCTCCATTTAGTTTTGAAGCACCTCCTAGAACCCTTGACCATAAATTATATGTACCATTATCACTACCAATCAAAGTTTCATTTTCATCACCACTGTTTGTTCCAGTAATTCCAACGGTATTTATTCTTGATAATCTATCAAATATATTAGTATTAAATGTACTTAAACTATTTGAAATAGTATGAGTATTATTTAAAGAAGTACCTAATAGTTGTCTATATGAGTCTTTTGCTTGAGTTGTATTCATACCATTAATTACTGTAAATAAATCTTGCATTGAAGAGATATTTTGTGTATCAGCCTTATCCAAAGCTTTTGCAACAGGTATCAATTCTTTATCATAACTGCTTAAATCTTTTGTTGGTGTAGTTGGAATAGTAGGCGTTGGAGTTACAACTTCTTCTATTGGAGTTGTTGGCACGACTGGTGTTGTAGGTGTAGTTGGTGTTGTTGTTTCTTCTGTTGGAGTTGTTGGTGTTACAGGAGTTACTGGAACAACAGGTACTGTAGGTGTTGTTGGCTGTGTTATTACCTCTTCATTTGTTACATCATTTCTAGCTAAAGTAAGATTTACTTTTCCTGCTTGAGTATATTGTAAAGTTGGAGTTAAAAATGCCAAATCACTACTTACACCATCAAATGTTCCACTTATACTATTTGCAGTAAGTATTTCATAATTTGTAGATGTATTCCATGTACCATTATTATTCGCTTTTACTTCTACATTTCCATCCAATGTTGCTGTTCCACTTACAGCTATTTTTCCACTTTGAACTAATCTATTTGCATTTACTCTATAAATAGAACCATTTTCAAACGAAAGATTTCCATCAACATTTAAAGTTGAAGTTCCTGAGGGATAGATAACCCCACCATTTTTAACAGTAGTATTTCCTACTGTTCCATTTCCACTTAGAATACCACTATTATTTACTACAAAGTTTGAAGAAGATGTATCAGCAGTTACAGCTAATGTTCCACCATTTACATTTGTATTACCTGTATATGTGTTATTTGCACTTAGAGTTAATACTCCATTTCCTGTTTTTGTAAGACTTCCAACTCCTGAAACTTCTCCACTAAATGTTACATCATAGCCATTTGTATCTACAGTACCACCTGCTACTGTTGTAAAAGTAGAGCTATCATCCCAAGTAATATTAAAAGCATCATGTAAATAAACTGGATTTGACAGAGTAAAACTTCCTGTTGCTTTTAGTGTACCACCTGCGAAGTTTACATAGTTGTCAAAACCTTTTTCAAGCATTTGAGCTGCACTTGCGATTTCTAGTGTTCCTGTTATGAGGTTTGCACCAATACCAACTGCTTCATAGTTACTACCAATAGTATATTCTGAAATGGCATAAGTAGTTGAATCAATAACTACAATTTTATCATTATTTACTGTTACATAAATTTTAGAGCCATCAATAGAAACACTTACACCATTAGTTTGATCGCCAATAATTACCGATTGAATCAGACTATAATCGATTGCACTAAAAACTTGCAGTTGTCTATTATTATCTGTCCAACTATTTGTTGTTACATAAATTTTTGTCCCATCTGGAGATAAAGCTAATCCTGAAGGACCAAAAGGTACACCTAAATTAAAAGAATTGCTAATTGTATTTGTTGTCAAATCTATAACTGAAACTTTATGTTCTCCATTATTTCCAAAAGTGTAAGCTTTTGTTCCATCTGATGATATGACTATTGCTCCTGGTTGATCACCAACAGTGATAGGAGATGAGCGAGTTCCTGTTACTGTATCTAAAACCGTAAATGTACTTCGACTATAATCTCCAACTAAAACTTTTGAGCCATCAGGTGTAATAGTAACAATTTCTGGCATTGGTTCATCCCAATCAGTTGCTGGTTGAGAAAAAGTTGAATATGTATTAATAACTGTATTTGTAGAAGTATTAATAACATCTACTGTTCCATCACTTTTTAGTGCGTATAGTTTTTTATTATCTGGAGATATTGTAATATCCATATAATATGTATTAGAAACTACAGTTTTTAAACCATCATAAAAATTAACTTTAACAGTTCCATCAACTGTCCCCAAATATGCGGAAGCACCTGTTGGTGTCATGGTAAAAGTTCCACCTCCTCCAGTTATAGTCTTTATTTTTGATGGATTAGCACTATCGAAAATGGTTATTGTATTGCTACATTCTCCGTAGCATGTTGGAGAGAAACCAAAATTAGTAATAGCAGAATCAAGTGCAAAAGCACTGTTTGCTAATAGTGCTGATGTAGCAACTGAAAGTGTTAGTTTTTTAAATTTGTGTGTCATTTATTTTCTCCTTTGGATATATTTCTTGTTTGATTTCATTAAGACAATTATTAATTTCATCTAATATTGTAATATTTATATCAATCGAAATACAAAGTTGTTTTCTTTTATCATATTCCGTGGCTTCTTCATATATATCTGCTAAATCTCCAAAAATATACTTGTGTAATTGAGTGGTTTCTAAAATTTGTTCAATATTCTTTGTATAGAAATATTTTACAAATGTTAATCTATAATTGATTTTCTCATTTTTATCTTTTGGAAATTTATCATTTATTTGTTTTGCAAGTATAATAAAATCACTAAGATTCATTAGTCGTATTTGACTGTGTTTTGGAGATTGAAGTATTTGTAAAAATAGCTCATTCATATTTTCTTTTTCGAATTCTTTTAATAAATTTTTTTTATTTTCATCATTCAATTTATTATAGAAAAATAAAAAATCATCTTGTAAAAATTTATTATGAATACGCTTTCTTAAATTACTAATAGTATCTTTTAAATAAGTTGCATTTCTATCAGCATGAATTTCATACTGTTCTAACTCTTTTTCTAAATATTTTATTACAAAAATAGCATTAAATAATACAGCAGTTACATAATTCTCCCAATTACTACCATAAGTTTTTATTTTATTTGCTTCACCTCTATAAAATTTTCCACCATAACAATAGGTGTTTAAGATATTTATATCTCGAAAACTATATTCAAGAATAATTTTACCTTTTTTACTAATTTTATACCGCTCTGTGTTTAAATCAAATTTAACATAACCAAACTCCTCAAATTTTTCTAATATTTTTTTAATATCATTTTCTTCTATAGATAAATTATTTGCTAAATTTTGATGGTTAATGCCCATATTGTCATTATCTTTAAGATATGATAAAACTAAGATAATTTCTATTGGTGGCAGTGTATTAAGATTTGTAAGTTCAAGATTAAAAAGATTTATAAATGCTATGTTTTTAAAATAAGCCATATATCTGAAATCTCGATTGGTTATACCATATAGATTACCATTTTTAAACAAAGCTTCCATTAGAATTAGGATTTTTGAGTTTTTGCTAAGATATGTATCTATGTCATCAGATTTTTTATGTTCTTTTCTTTGGATAAACTTTTTAATATATAAAAAACTATTTATGGCATGTGATAGTGCTTCTCTATAATTATTTTGAAATAACTCAGCTATAACATCTGCATTTTCAATTTCTTCTGCTAATCCTTTTACTTCTAAGCATTTTTTTATATATTCTTCATATCTTTCTAAAAAATCAAATATTTTATTATCAACATTCAATAAATAATGACTAATATCTGCTATATCATTTACAGTTAGACCAATTTTTCTTTCAATATCAAATACAACTGCTGCATAATTTAAAGATAATTGAAATTTTGCACTTTCTTCTTTTATATTCTTCTCATCATATTTTTCTAACTTGCTTATCATTTGAAGAATATAATTTTTAACGCTAGTATCCTCAGTAAATTTATCATCACTTTCAATAGTATTTATATCAGCTAACTCTTTTAAACTCTTTAAAAGTAATGAATTAATACTCATTGTATTAGTACTAATAATTTCAAAATTATCTTTAATACTACTTATAATTTTAGAAAATGATATATTTTCAATCTCATATTGTTCAATTTTTAAGTGTCCACGAGTATAATGATTTTGTTCAGAAGCCTTTAATATATCATGAAAGAATTTTTCATTTTCATATCTTAGGGCAATAACAATGCTTTTAAATTTTTGTAATGAAAAAGTATTATTAGAAAGTTTAAGTATATCTTTTATTTGCTCTGCAAAAGTTTCACGATAATTATTTTGATAATCCAAATTATCTATTCCATCAATAAATAATATAATTGAACCTGATAAATGTTCTAATAAAATTTCTGCAATTCTTTTTGTATTATTGATATTTTGTAACAAATACGCTTTTTTCTGCATTTTAGAATGTTGTACACAATTTTGAGATGAAGTCAATTTTTCCTCAAATTCATTAAAAATTTCTAAAATGCCTTTTTCTTCTAAATCAATTTTTATATTCTCAAATTTATTTTTAAATACATCATCGTTATTTTTGTAATATCTAATATATACATATACTATTTGTAAATACAGATAAGTTGTTAAATCAATTTCACGAAATCCTTGCCACTCTCTATAAATTTTTGAAACATCTATTCTTAACCAACTAAGTTTATTTTCATTTAATTCTTTTGTATATTTCATTAAAAGATAATTTTGGATTGTAGTTTTCCCATAACCTTTATTTCCATAAAGAAATACTAATTTAAAATTATTATCAAGAAAAATATCCTTAATATTATCAAATTTAGTAATATCATATTTTTGATTGTCCAATTTATTCTTAAAAATAATCTTTTCATCCAAAAAAAAGTAATGTTTTAATACTTCTTGATTATTTATTAACTCATTTGATGGATTGCAATGCAACCAACTACGTTTGATAAAATATAAATATAAAAACCAAAGTGGTAATGGTGCATAAAGATAGTTATCTTTTATTCTTTTTGTTTCGTACGGCATTATAAATTCCTTTTTTTAATTAAGCTTTTATTTTTTGTATTGATTATAAATATAAAGTGCTCTATATATTTATGAACCTTTATTAAGGTGGTACAATAGAATATCTTTCCAGTTTAATTTTCATTTATAATCACTTTTATTAAAAATAAATTCAGAAAGTATTTTACTACTGTCGCGTTACGTCTCGCGTTATATTTTGAAAAAGTTTTGAAATTTTGTTTTTTGATAGTTTCAGATATTTTTTCGATATAAGATATTATTGATTGGTAATTTTTATTTTTTAAGGATATAAGGGTAAAAATTGCAGTAAGTTGGGATATTACTAATAAGTAATTATAAATAGCAGAGTTTTGATTATTACTCTCTCTCTCTCTCTCTCTTGATTTCTGACATTAAACTATCCTTAAATTAAGATAGTTTAAATGTTACTTGATTTTGACTTAATAATAAATTAGAATATGGATTATTTATATATAAAATTATAAGTTTTTTTGATTGACATTTGGTTTATTGTTGTGTATAATTGCGGTGATTTAATGTCACGATTGACTTTTGAGATTGATTACCTCAGAATATCGTAGAAAGGTAAGGTTAAACCCTTACCTTTTTTTTTGCGGGTAGTGTAGCTTTATAGGGTGGGAGCGATATAAAAGGAGTTTATTCGTGACATTTAAATTAGCAGTGTTAATTTTAATCTTTTTGGTATTCGTACCAAAAATGTATTAATAAAAGGGAGGGCTTAATCACCCCTCCTGTCACTGCTCCTATTTATTCTAAACTTCTATATAATAATATTTCTAGTGTGTGCAATCTATTTAGTGTTAGAAAATCATTACTAAAATTTAACAATTAATTTTTATCACAAAATGATGATACCCATCCAAATATTCATATTCAAGTTTAAAACCATGAATTTTAATGATATTGTTTGAAATATAAAGCCCTAGCCCTAAACCACTACTTGAATCTTCATAATCGTGGTTAAAAGGTTTATAATAATCTTCAATATCTTTTTTTAGTTTTTCGCCTTTATTTACAATCTTTATAAAATCTTTTTCAATAAAAATCTCTGGATTTCCATTTGTATTGTACGAAAGTGCATTATCTATCAAATTTTTCAAAGCTATTGAAAAAAGCTCAAAATCAACATCTAAAAATAACTCATAGTTGTCAAAAACATCTATTCTTTCACTATCTAAAAGTAAAATATCAAATGCTTGTTCAACCAAATCATACGCATAATAATTCTCTTTTTGTAAATTAATTTTTCCAGATGTAAGTTCTTCGATTTTTGCAAATTCACTTAATAAATACTCTAATCTTTGAAAAACTCTAATTAAAATCTCTTTTTTCTCATCATCTTCACACATATCTGAAATAAGTCTTCCTTTTGTAATAGGAGTTTTCAATTCGTGCATTATATTTCGTAAAAATAGATTTCTTGACTCTCTTAATTGTCTTAGTTGTTTGATGGCATTATCAAACTCATTTGCAACTTGTGAAATTTCATCTTTTCCTGTTATTTTTGTTGAAATTGAAAAATTTCCTTGAGATAATAAAATCATATTCTGTTTTAAAACAAGAAGTGGTTCTAGTTTTTTTCTCAAAAAAAGTAAAAACCAAATCAATAAAACATCTATTACAAATAAAATCAAACACCAAAAAAATCTAAATTCATCTTCATTTAATTCATCAACTAACACTAAATCTTTTAGAAAATGCTCTTGGGGTGGATGTGGCATAAAATCACGATTAGAATCAATAAAAGGTGATGGCATAGAATTTGGTCTAAATTCATCTTTAAAATGAGGTTTAAAATCAGGTCTTTTATCAAATGGTTTATCAATAAATTTTATATATTTTTGTCCATTGTAAAAATATATTTTTATAGGAGCATCATGATTTATTTGTTCTTTACCTTCCATAGATAATTTTTCCAAATCAATATCTGATATTTTTAAATTTAATGTTTGAAGTAATAGATTTATTTCATCATCATTTTTTTCATCTCTTTTTGAATCTAAAACTATTTTAAATCCATTAAAATATCTCTTTCCATTAAACATTTCTTTTGCTTTATTATCAACTAAAAATTGAACCATTATCAAGGCATTTATAATAAAAAAGATAAAAATAAAAAAAAGATTTATTTGAAAGAAAATAGAGTTTTTTTTACTGATTAACAAGCTTATAGCCTACTCCTCTGATTGATAATATATATTTTGGTTTTTTTGTATCAACCTCAATTTTTGTTCTAACGCGACCAATTAAAACATCTATACTTTTATATGAACTTTCATATTTTATTGATTCTACATTTGTAAGTAACTCTTGTCTTGAAACTACAAAACCATTTTTTTGTATTAAATATTGCAATATATAGTATTCAGCATTTGTTAAATCTAGTAACTCATCATTTTTGTATATTTCCATTTTAGATTCATCAAATCTAAAAATCTCTTTTTTATTCAATGTACTATTGGTTTGAATTATTTGATGATTACATCTTTTTAGAATAGATTTTATTCTTAAAATCAACTCTTGCGTATCATAAGGTTTTGGCATAAAATCATCTGCACCATAAGAAAAACAAGCTATTTTATCTCCCAAATAAGACCTAGCCGATGATATAATAATAGGCGTATCATATTTTTGTCTAATCATCTTACAAACCTCTATACCATCAATGTTTGGTAAAGATAAATCTAAAATTATCAAATCATATTTTTTTAAGCTTAAAGCTGAAATACCAAGTTCTGGAGTTTCATAGTTAGTTATTTTTATATTGTATTGTTCTAAATAGTTTGTTAGTATAGAAGCTAATTCTCTATCATCTTCAATCATAAGTATATTTATCAAAGTTACTCCTTATTTACAATTAGAATTATAATCTTTTAGTGTAAATAAAAAGTAACATTTATTAAGAAAGGATTTCTCTATTTCCTTTTGCATTTACTTCAGACAAAATTCCTGTTTGTTCAAGCTGTTCAACTATTGTAGCAGCTCTGTTATATCCTATTCTTAGTCTTCTTTGAATATAAGAAATTGAAGTTTTTTTCTCTGTTAAAACAATCTCTTTTGCATCTTGATATAGTTCATCAAGTTCAATATTATCAGATGGAGTTGAACCACTTGCACTAACTCCTGAAGCTTTATCTTTTATGAAATTCATATCATAAACAACTTCTCTTTGTTCTTTCAAAAACTCTACAACTCTTTCAATTTCAGCTTCCGTACTCCAAGGTGCATGAATTCTTACAATACCTGACATACCAGGAGGTGTAAATAACATATCTCCTCTTCCTAGAAGTGACTCTGCACCCATTGAATCTAATATAATTTTAGAGTCTATTTTTTGCCCTACTTTATATGATAATCTACTTGGTAAATTAGCTTTAATAAGTCCTGTTACAACATCAACAGATGGTCTTTGAGTTGCAACAATCAGGTGAATTCCTGATGCCCTTGCCATTTGAGCAAGTCTTGCAATAGAATACTCAACATCTTTCCCACTTGTCATCATTAAATCAGCTAACTCATCAATAACTACAACAATATAAGGCA